>BNJT01000829.1_pt1 | contig 257417 bp, 255 predicted proteins | sample 8540491 | NCBI WGS metagenome assembly BNJT01 (sample SAMD00202455, study PRJDB9452) | human saliva metagenome | host: Homo sapiens | reverse complement strand
GCGTGAGTTCGTCCACGAATTCGAGGTCGCCGCCTAGGGGGCATGCCGCTGGCCAACCGGGAGACTATGAGGTCGGGGAAATCGCGAAGCATGCGCGCAAGGTAGGAGGCAGTGGCTTCGCCTTCAGTATTGGGGTCGGTAGCCAGGATGACTTCACGCACCTCGGGGATGTTCCGACCTTCTACGTCGTCGAGGACACCGCCGACACGTTGAAGCAGGGTGGTAATGCTCAGGTCTTTGGGTCCAATGTTGGCCAGGGGATCGAGCGCCCCACCGAGCACGTGATACCGCCCGTTGTATTCACCGGTGCGTTCGATGACTTGGATGTCTTTGGGTTCTTCAACCACGCAAATAATGCCAGGGTCGCGCCCCGAATCGGCGCAGAAGCGGCAGATTTCTTCGCGGGAGATGTTGCTGCAGATGCGGCAGAAGGTGACGCCATGCTGCACGGCCCCGAGGGCGTCGATAAGCCTGTTGATGTCGGTGGTTTCGGCGGTGAGGAGGTGGAAGGCGATCCGTTGGGCGCTTTTTGGACCTACGCCTGGTAGCCGGGAAAGTTCGTCGATGAGGTCCTGGAGTGGTCCTTCAAACACTGTGGTGAGCGAGCCTTTTCTGTGTGTGACGTGGAAAAGCGGCCAGGTGCGTATACATCTGCCCTGGCCGCACGTTGGGTGGAAGGTTTAGAACATTCCTTGGAAGCCCTGGGAGAGGGGGCCGATTTTTTCTTCGGCGAGGGCGGCGACTTTCTGGTGGGCGTCGGCAAGTGCGCCGAGGATGAGGTCTTGGAGGGTGTCTACGTCCTCGGGGTCAACGACTTTGGGGTCGATAACCAGGTCGGAGATTTGACCGTTGCCACCCATGGTGGCCTTGACCAGTCCATTTCCGGCTTCGCCGACCACGGAGGCTGCCATGATTTCTTGCTGGGCTTGGTCCAGCTGGGCTTTCATCTCCTGGGCTTGCGCCATGAGTGCGGCCATGTCGTTAGGCTCAGTCATTATGTACCTTTCGTGTTGTCAGTAGTAGTACGAGTCTAATATTTTTTGCCGTCGCCGTGGGACTGTTAGACGGGCTTGGCGCCGAGCTCTTGGCTCAGCAGGTCCATGGCTACGGTTTTTGCGTCTCGACGGTCGCGGTTTCCCGGCTCCTGCGCAGCTTCCCGCAGCATTTCCTCTTCCTCCGCATTCGTGTCCGCTGGCGGGGGCGGCGGTGCGGGAATACCCTCATCTGCGGGGTACCCATAGGGGTCACCTGCTGGCGGGGGCGGCACGTCGTCATCGGGTTCGGGCGGCAGCGGCACTGACTCGTCCATCGGCGGTGGCGGTGGAGGCTCCGGCATGCCACCGTTTGCCTCCAGAGCAGCCCGCCCGCGCGCCGCCGCTTCTTCCCAGCGTTTCAGCTTCCGGGGCTCCTCTTTTGGCTGCGTATCGACGTCCTTCGGGGTTTCCGCAGGCTGCGAGGCTTGAGGCGCCTCACCCTGCGGCCCGCCAAGAGCAGCAGGCTTTCCCCATCCGGTCGAGGCGGGTTTTTCTTCTTCTCCCGGCTTCTCCTCGTTCTTCTCAACGACCGGTGGGGTCCACGGTTTTTTTGGCGTCAGCTCCCCCGTGTTCTCCGCAGTAATTCCGGCTTCACTGGGGTTTGTCCCAATCACGCAGGTGATCGGCACTTCAACTCCCACAACGTCCTTCACCGCGTCCACGATGGCTTGGTTGTTGCGGGGATCGTTCAGCCGAGAGGCGAGGGCGCCAGTGTTGTGCCCGATGACCAGCGTGCCGTCGCGCATGCCCAGCACCCGGGCTTCGGTGAGCATAATCTCGGCAACCTTATTCGCGCCCCCTACCTTCGTGCGCACGGCTGTCCATTGCGAACGGACCTGCTCGGCAACAGACGCGGCAGGCTGCGCGGGTTCGGGTTGGGGTTCCGGTGCTGGTTCTGGTTCCGGCTGTTGCTCCACCACGGGTTCGGGTTCTGGGGCTGGGACCTGTGCCACTTCGGGTTCAGGTTCCGGAGCAGCAGATGCCTGCGCTGCAGCCTCGGCTGCTTCCCGCGCAAGACGCTGGGATTTCCGCTCGTAGACCCGACCACTTGGCGAGGGCGCGGGTGCAGGTGCAGGCGGCGTTGGCGCTGATGCCGCAGCAGAAACAACAGGCGCAGCCTGAACCGCTCCCCCACCGGACGCGGAAAGAATGAGCTTCGCCGCCAGGATTTCCAGAAGCAGCCTGGGCGCGGTGGCGTTGCGCATGTCGTCCACATTGCTGTTGATGGTGGAGGCGATGGCAGCCAGAGCAGCTGGTTGGAAGGACGCGGCCTGCCGCTGCAGCGTCTCAATGCGGTCTTGCGGAGCGTCCACTAGGCCGTTGTCCACCGCATCGGGCACGGCCTGCAACACCATGAGGTCACGGAAGTGGTCTAGTAAGTCGGCAGTAAAACGCCTGGGCTCCAAACCTGCGGCGATGGCGTGATCCACCGCGAGGAACATCCCTGCGCTGTCGCTGGTGGCCAGGGCATCCACGGCGGCGTCGATAAGCGTGGAACTAGTAATGCCTAACAGCCGGGAGGCAAGATCGTACGTCAGCCCCTCTGGACCAGTGCCCGCAAGCAGCTGATCCAGGACGGAGAGTGAATCACGGGGCGATCCACCCCCGGCGCGAATGATCAGCGGGTAGACGGAGTCCTCTACCTGCACGCTTTCCGCCTGGCAGGTGCGTTCCAGCAGCATGCGCATGTCCGGCGGGGCGAGCAGCCGGAACGGGTAGTTGTGCGTGCGGGAGCGGATGGTGCCGATGACTTTTTCCGGCTCGGTGGTGGCGAAAATGAAGATCAGGTGCTCTGGGGGCTCCTCCACAATCTTCAGCAGGGCGTTGAAGCCCTGGGTGGTGATCATGTGGGCTTCGTCGATAATGAAGATGCGGTAGCGGGATTCCGCCGGAGCGTATGTGGCACGATCACGCAGGTCACGCATGTCGTCCACGCCGTTGTGGCTGGCGGCATCCAACTCCACCACGTCCAGGTTGCCCGGCCCTCCGGGTGCCAGCGACACGCACGAGTTACACACCCCACAGGGGGTGGAGGTTGGCCCTTGCACGCAGTTGAGGGACCGCGCCAAAATACGAGCCGACGATGTTTTACCGCACCCCCGCGGGCCGGTAAATAAGTAAGCATGATTGATACGTCCGCTATCAAGGGCGACGGACAACGGCCTGGTCACATGATCCTGGCCGATCACCTCCGCGAAAGAGGCTGGACGATACTTACGATAAAGAGCCACGATGTAGAGCCTACCGCCCAGGCCAGACACGGGGACACCCGCGCCTGGTTACAGGGTTACAGGCGATTGCGGTACGCCACGGTAATCAGTAGTCCCACGGCGACGACCAGCAACAGCAGTGCCAGAACGATAACCACCCAGCCCACGCGCAGCGCATCGAGCACGGCGGAAGATGATGTGGCACGCACCGCAGACACATCCATATGGGCGGAAGTGCCTGCATTGCCTGCGATCTTTCGCGCGGTTCCCCCGTCCCGGTTGAGGACTTCTGCCTGGGCGATGCTGGGCGACTCGTGACCGGAATCCCTTTGGGAAAGGTCGCCGGACTGGGATGAGCCGGAGAAGCCATTCGCACTGGGCATGACCGAGTTGTCGGGGGCTGCTGATTGCGCTGCCCCCGACATACCAGCCCCAGACGGCATGGACGATCCAGTAGGTAGGATCCCCAGTCCTGAGGCTACGAGCGGGGCGACGACGGATCCGAGGAACGGAATGCCGGTGAGCAATGTCCAGGCAGGTGTGACGTCGCTTCGCATGTGCACCTGGTTCACTACCTCAATGTGGGTTTTTTCTGCGCTGAGTGTCACGCCAGAAATGATGTCGTTTCCGATGCGGAAAAAGGGCGGCGCCCAGGCGTAATCCCACGAGTCTTGGGGCTGTTGTTCTTTGAAGTCAATGCGCGTGCCCAGCGGAAACTGGGTGATGTGCCCGGGGTGGGCGACGTCGTCAAGCGTGGCAGCGTTGTCTTTGCCCACCATCATGGTGAAGGTACCACCGGTTTTGTCGGCGCGGATGGTCCCCGGGGCAGACCAGTCAGCGTAGTCGCTGGTGGTGGTGCCGTTGGGGAGGGTGTAGGTGCCGTTGATGATGAAGCGTGCGCCTGCGGGCATCTTGTTGGCTGCCCCGCCTTGGACCAGGTTGGTGATGGAGAACGTACCGAAGCCTGGCGTGGTCTCCCCGCTGGTGATGGTGCCGCTGATGTCGTAGTTTGTCGCCGTGGAGTTAAGCCCCGCGATGGCGGTGGTGACATGGAGGCCAGCACCCCGATCGAAGTAGGGTTTCGCAGGGCTGATGGGGATGGTGTGGAAGCGCACCTCGTAGGTGGCGTCGGGGGCGAAGGGGCCGTTGATAGTAACGTTCGCGCTGGTCCCGGCAGCATCGGTGAATTCGTAGCTGACGCTGTAGCCATCTGCTGCGACCGCTGCGGAGGCCAGGAGGGTGGCGGAGTCCGCTTCCCCGGTGCCCTCGGCCTTTCCAGCCTCAACGCGGTGGAGTTCCCAATAGGGCTGTTCATCGACGAGTACCTGCCCATCGTCGGCGGTCACCGTGAAGGTGAGCTGCGTGGGGGTGCCGGTAAAAGCAAGGTTGGGAACGGTTGCGGCGAGCGCGGTGGTGTTGAAGCGGGCCGCCCAGGTGGCGTAAGTGCCGTCGAGCTTGCGGGTGTTGGTTCGGGTGGACCAGGCATCGCCCGCACGAGGCTCACTCGCTTGGTTGTTGGCGGTTTGTGCGTGGGCGACGGCGGTTCCTGTGACGGTCGCGACAGCCCCAACGCTGATGGACAGCACGATGCACAGCGCCGTCAGCAGCGCGACCATCCTGGCGCGGGTGGTGTTGGTGTGTTCAGAGCTGAGGATCATTGGTTTTTCCTAAACAGTGAATCCACGTGACATCCGTTTTCTAAAAATTAGTTGAAATATAAACTAAAATTAATAAGCGTTTTTCACAGGATACACTAATAATACCAATGCACAAATCGAGCTGTCCAGGCCACTCGCGGCCACGCAGCCCTTTTTCAATAAAGAATTCTCAGGTTAACCCCCATCCGGGGCCGATAACGCGATAAGTACCAGGCTATCGGCCCAAATCGAGAATATTGACCCCCTCGTTCACCATCGCTTCCTGAAGCTCGTCAACACCATAGGTGGTGGCGTACTCATATTCATCGTCGGTGAGCATCACAAGCTGCAGCATCGTGGTGATGCGGTCATCCTCGCGCATCCGGGGCACCCCATCCGACCAGACATACGGCGCAACCAGCAACCCATGTCGAACTTCAATCCCCGGCATCTCCGCCAGCCCACCAAATACCCCCACCGCAGGCAGCAATTGGCCCGGCTGAGCAGGCACAATACCAGTCTGAATGGTGTTGCTCTCCGCCAAAAACGACGCCGCAGCCACCACCGCGCGTTCCACAACCTCAGGCTCAGCAGATGCCACGCAGAAAATCTCGCTGCGCACCTCCACCTGCTTTTCGACGCCCCTGTCCTCGAACGCCTCTTCCGAACTCACCAAACCAGTGTCCACCTGGCCGAAATCCGCAGTGCAGGCCAACGCCTCAGTGGTGTCATCGGAACTCAGATCAATGCTGGCAATATGCAGGCCGTTAATCCGGGAGAACTTCAAGTCTCCCGGAAAAAGACCATCCAGCCAATATGCTGTTTCCTGCAAATTCACGGTTAATCCGCAAACTTTTCTGCCGCAGCCAACAACACGCACGTAGCCACACCATCCATGGCTACCTCCACCTCCTCCACCGGCGGAAGCGACGGCGCGAGGCGGATATTGCGGTCATTCGGATCTTTGCGCAGTGGGAAGGACGAGCCAGCGCCCGTCAGAGCAATGCCTGCTTCCTTGGCCAACTCCACCACCCGAGATGCGGTGCCATCCACTACATCCAGGGAAATGAAGTAGCCGCCTTCTGGTTTGGTCCAGCTGGCCACTCCGTACTCCCCCAGGCGGGTCTCAAGAATCTGCAGCACACGCTCAAACTTCGGTGCCAGCGAACCAGCATGCTTGCGCATGAGAATACGCACGCCCTCAGCGTCCTTGAAGTACTGCGCATGGGCCAGCTGGTTCAGTTTATTCGGGCCGATACCACGCACATTCGCGTGAGAGGCATACCATGCCAGGTTCTCTGGTGACGAGGCAAGAAACTCACGCCGGAACCCGCGAAGGTGATCTTAGAGGTGGAGGTCATGAACCAGAAACGGTTCGGGTGGCCTGCTTCCTTGGCAAACTCAATAACGTTATGCACTACCGGGAACTCATCCGTGAAGGTGTGCACCGCGTAAGCGTTATCCCACACGATGCGGAAATCAGGAGCTGCGGTCTCCATCTCTGCAAACTCGTGGCACACCTTCTCGGAGAAGGTCACGCCTGTCGGGTTACCGAAAATCGGCACCGTCCACATGCCCTTCACCGCAGGATCCTTCACCAGATCACGGACCACATCCATGTCGGGGCCGTCGTCAAGCATGGGAACTGGCAGCATCTCAAAACCGAAATGTTCGGTGATGGTGAAGTGCCTGTCGTAGCCCGGTACCGGGCACAGCCACTTCACTACCGGCTCATCCTTCCAAGGACGGGGGGAATCATTAGTCCCCCAAATGTAGGAGGCCATGATCAGGTCAAACATAATGTTCAAGCTCGACGCATCCCCCGCGTACACCTGATCAACGGGAATGCCCAGCAGCTCAGCATAAATCTCGCGGATATCCTTAACACCAGCCAAACCACCATAGTTACGGCAATCCGTGCCATCCGCAGACCGGAAATTACCGGATCCGGGCAGGCCAAGCAGCTCGTCGGAAAAATCCAGCTGCTCGGAAGACGGCTTCCCCCTAGTCAAATCCAAAGCAAGATTGCGGGCTTTCAAATCCTCATACGCCTGTGAAATATCCTCAGCAAACTGGGCCAACTCCTGGGCCTCAAAAATCCTGCAACGCCATATCAGGCCACCCTCCACGGTGCGAAAAAAACTGCAACTATGGTGGCCAAACAAAAAAAGGCGGCCACCGGCCCCCACTTTAGACGCAAAACCTCAAAAAGATGTTGAGTTTTTAGAAAGAATTAAGGGACCCCGCGCACCTGCCAGAGCTCGCTGACCCTTGCTGCATTCCTGCCCTGGGGGAGTTCACAAGATAAACACCACACGGAGTCCTAGCAACAACCCTAGCCTCACACCGCACCACGCGCCAAAACACCACTCCCACCAGCAATTTGCCAACGGGACTGCGGAAAGTGTACAGTCTTTCAAGGAACAGCGCCCTTTGGTGACATGTTCTTAATGGAGGATTCGACTAGCGGCCTATGTCGCACGCCTGGAACGCGTGTTGGGAGCAATCCCTCAGGGGTTCAAATCCCCTATCCTCCGCAGTAAGGACCCCAGCCGAATATGGCTGGGGTCCTTTTGTTGCGCGTCGGGATGTGGGGCTAGTGCAAACACTTGCATCAAAATTTGCCTATGCTCAAGCTCAAAAATGGCCGATTTTCGCGCTCGACCATAAGCACACTTCGCAACGCCCCTACCCCCACACATAATCCTCCCCGCTCAGCACGGCCGGATCGAACACTTCTAGCAATTCCGCCGCAGAACTAACTGGCCCGAAACCCAAGGACACAGCGAGCTTCCCCACGACCTCCCCTGGCGTGGCGTCGTGAAGTATTTCACGGAGCGTGACAGCACCGTCACGTTTGGCCAGCCTGCGTCCCGTGGGGCCGAGCACCAGCGGCACATGCACGTAGTCGGGAGCCTCAATACCCAGAAGCCCCGCGAGATACGCCTGCCGGGGCGCGGAGGAAAGCAGGTCCCTGCCACGAACCACCTGGTCAACGCCCTGGAATGCGTCGTCGACCACCACGGCCAGGTTGTACGCCCAATCCGGAGCCTGCCCGCCGCGGCGAAGCACCATGTCATCCACGTCGCCGGTGTAGTTGCCCGCGAAAAAGTCGTGCACGGTCCACTGCGTCACGTCGGCACGAAGTCGTAGCGCGGGCACACGCTCCGCAGCGGCGAGGTCGGCGCGGCGTTGGGCACGGGTGGCGTCGTCAAGCAAGCGGCAGTTCCCCGGGTAAGAGCCGGGCACGGCGTGCGGCGCGCGGGAGGCTTCCTGAATTTCGCGCCGGGAGCAGTAGCATTCGTACACCAGTCCGCGTTGCTCGAGGCATCTCAGAGCGTTGGCGTAGGCATCGAAGCGGTCGTGTTGGTACAGCACGTCGCCGTCCCAATCAATGCCCAGCGCCGCGAGGTCCGCCAGCTGACGTTCGGCGCTTGCGGCCGAGGAGCGTTGCGTATCAATGTCATCTACCCGCATCCGAAAATCACGTCCGGTGCTGCGCGCCCACAACCAGGCCAGCAGGCGGTGCGAAGGTTTCCATAATGCAGGTCACCGCTTGGCGACGGCGCGTAACGTCCAGCTCCAGGCATGCCCACCATGGTACAACGCAGGGTCAAGAAAACCCCGCTCAACAGGAATGTCGAGCGGGGCGAGCGAGCGTTGTTACCGTAAATCTGGTGTTAAGGAACTATCCCTTACGGGGTCCTTGCTTGACCGGTGCCTGTGCCGGAACCTGCGCATTGTTGCTGGGCTGGAAGTGCTTCAGCACGTGCGGGGGAAGGAACATCAGCAGCGGGGCAATACCCAGGAGCAACCACCACGGGGAGACGGAGCTACCTGAGATGCTGGAACCACGGGAGCTACCAGTGGCGGAGCCAGCACCGGAGGAGCCGTTACCAGAGGAACCATTGTTGTTGTCCGGCTTATTCGGGTCCGTCGGATCGGTCGGGTTGATTGGGTTGACCGGATCGGTGGGGTTGTCCGGATTGTCGGGATCATTCTGGTCTGGGTTCGGCAGCGGGCTGACGTCGATGCGTGCGACTTCGTTGGTCAGCTCCACGGAAGCGTGCTTCAGCTCTTCCACCGTGAAGGTATCGGCGCTCTTGCCGTTAACGGTGAACTCTGGGTCACGCCACTGGATGCCGTTCGGGAGGGTTGACCTTTCTTCTGTCAGTTTGACGGTGGTTCCGGTGGGGAACTGGCCGGTGAAGCGCTTAGCTTCATTGGCCTTCACTGTCATGGAGGCAGTACCGCCGGTCTTCGCATCGTTCAGGGTACCCACTGGGGTCCAGGTCGGGTAGTTCGATGCAGTGGTGTTGTTCGGCAGGGTGTACTCGATGTTCACGATGTACTCGGACTCGGCCGGAACCTTGTTCTGCGGGTCGTTGGCAACCTTCTTGGTCACTTCCAGGCCACCAAAACCGGGCAGCAGCCTAGCAGTCACGTCGAAGGACCGACTGAATTGGCGGGAGAAGTGAGCCTTCTGGGTGCTTCCCTTGATGGTGGATTCGTTGTAGTAAGCGTGGTCTGCAACTGCGTGACCATCGGCGGAATCCGGCAGGGAGGTGTACACGATCTTGTAGTTCGTGTCTTCTGCCCACGGGCCAGTGAGGGTGAAGGTACCTTCCTGGTCATTCTTGCGGTCGAAAGCGATGGTGAAGTCACCGTATTCGGTGACCACTTTGTCCTTGGCACCGCTCACAAAAGCCAGAGGCTTCAGGATGTTGGCGGGGTGATTCTTGCTGTTGCGGATCATCAGCTGGAAGTTGCCAGTATTCGGGTTGAACTTCTGGCCGGGGCCCAGGATGTCTTCAAAAGTGATGGTCTGGGAGGTTTTGCCGTCCACAGTCAATGCTTGAGGGGTGTCCTTCAGCAGGTTCTTCACGTGAGTGGAGTTGAAGTTGATGTCCCAGGTGATGCTATCGGTGTTCGGGCCGAGGTATGCAGCCATCTTGCCAAAGCCCATGTTGAAGTAATCACCAGGAATACCGGGGATTTTGCCACCGGGAAGGTCAACAGCGGTCTTCTCACCGTTGACTACAAAGTCAATGGCGGGCCTTCGTGCTCACCGAGCACCTTGAACACGGCCCAGCCTGAGCCTTCAATGCCGCGGTAACCGTCTGCATTCAGCTCATCAACCTTGTCATTGAAAACGCAGTTGATGGTCTTCGTCTCGCTGTTGCAGTCACCCACCTGCACGCTTTGACCATTGTGGTCAACAACAAGGGGGTGCTTTTCGTAGTTACGCCAGCTCTGGAACTGCTCAGGAAGATCAATGGTGAAAGTATCCCCAGACTTCACACGCGTTCCAGAGGCATCCCAGTTGAAGTCCAGACGTGCTGCGGTGTCACGAGTAATCATCGCGTTGTTGTTGAGCGGGTTGCCGTTTTGATCCGAAGCCGTCAACTTCAGATCGGTCACCTTAATTCCAGTGTTGACATCCGCTTGCGCACTGGGAGGAGCGACCAAGAAGCCAGCTATAAGCGACAATGCAGTCACGATAGCCAGCAAGATGTGGCGCTTCCCCTCCCTAAGATTTAGGTGAAGAGTACTCATTTAATTCCCATCCTTAGTGAATCACTCTTGCTTCGCAGACATGCTCACACATAAAAGAGGCATGAGCAGCCCAAAACAAAGAGACTGATGACGAGATAACCCCCCGTCCCACTGCAACAACAGCACAAGGTGTTATCTTCGCTCGTTACTATAACCCTTAAATAAATCCAAGAGTCAATATAATCGAGGTATTTATTTCTCAGCTGCGAATTCTTAGCAAAAATCACCCCCGTTTTCCTCCCCCACTAATGAAAATCTTTCGTACGAAGCAAGGAAGCATTCCAGCAAATTGATCCTTGTTTCTAGCCTTCAAACTCCGTCGATGTTGCTAGCATAATTGCAGCTAGAGCCGTTTTTGTTGGCGTATCACCATTACTTTCATTCTTGAATGAAACCGTACCAACCCCACACCCTCCCTGCCAATAAAAGCATTCGTAGCGCACATACGCTACCCCCGCTAACTAGGTGTATTTCCCCGTCAAGATTCATCAAATAGTTCTTATTTTATTTTAAGCTTAAAGCGCTTGATAAATGTTGGTATATCAACCAAAGGCATTAATGCATTCCAGCCGCTATTTCCAAACATCCGACACATCTACGCAGACACACATCGCGCCCACACTATGATCGTTTCCAAAAACAAACAACACACAGCTTCGCGTTGTTGGAACGTCCGAATTGGGGGAACATGTACGTAATGCTCTACATTGGCCACCGTATTGTCCCTAAACCCCCGCACGCCGACACCGCGCCCCCTATGGCACGATAAAGCCCATGCCTGACATACCCGGTCCGATACCCGGCACCCCGCCGCGCAACAGCACTTCAAACTCCACTGTGAGGTTAATTCCAGTACAGCGCAGCTACTATCCCATACTTCTTGCGCTGTTTGTTGTCGTTTTCATCATCTCCAACGTCACGGCCACCAAAGGCGTGGCCTTGGGGCCACTGATTACCGACGGCGCGTTCTTCCTCTTCCCCATCGCCTACGTCATCGGCGACGTCCTCTCGGAATGCTACGGCTTTGCCGCAACTCGACGTGCCATTTGGACGGGCTTTGCCGCCATGATGTTGGCGGTGGCATCGTTCTACATCGCCATCGCACTTCCGTCTGCACCTTTTTACGAGGGGCAAGACGCTTTTTCCGCAGTTCTGGGGCTGGTGCCGCGGATTGTCGTGGCGTCGTTAGCCGGGTATCTGGTGGGGCAACTACTGAACTCCTACGTGCTGGTTCACATGAAGCAGCGCACCGGGGAGAAAAGCCTGTGGGCTCGGTTACTAGGGTCCACCGTGGTCGGGGAATGTGGTGACACGCTGGTGTTTTGCCTCATTGCGGCACCGGTTATTGGGATTGCCAGCGTGGGCGACACGGTAAATTACACGGTGGTGGGGTTCCTGTGGAAAACCGCTGTTGAGGTCGCTGTCATGCCGGTCACCTACGCGGTGATTCGGTTTGTGAAAAACCGCGAGGGCTACTGACCTCTACTGCGCGCGCCCGCCCGTGGCGTAGTACCGCCCGAGGAATTCGTCACGGAAGGCTTCGTAGTCGCCGTTGTCGATGGACCAGCGGATTTTATCCACCAGCCCGATCATGAAGTGCAGGTTGTGCAGGGTGCATAGCGTCCCGGCAAGGAATTCCTTGGCTTTGAGCAGGTGATGAATGTAGGCGCGCGTGTAGTTTTCGGACACGTAGCCGCCAAGTTCCGCGTCAATGGGCGTGAAGTCACGGGTAAACCGCGCGTTGGTCAGGTTGATGCGCCCGTCAAGGGTGTACACGCCGCCGCGACGCCCCAACCGGGTTGGTGCCACGCAGTCGAATGTATCGGCACCTGCTTCGACGGCAACAAACAGGTCGTCGGGTTCGGAAATGCCCAGGAGGTGGCGGGGTTTCAGCTCGGGGAGTTCGTCACACACCCAGCTGACAATGGTGCCCAGGTTTTCCTTTTCCAGTGCTCCACCAATGCCGTACCCGCCGAACCCGCGACGCCCCTCGGCCTCCGCGGCGTCGCTCAGTTCCACAAGCCCACGGGCTGCCTGACGCCTCAGGTCCTCGTACTGCGCCCCCTGCACCACGCCCCACAGGCTTTGCAGGGGCTTATCGACGCGCGCGCGGGTCAAGCGATCATGTTCGTCGAGGCACCGCTGGGCCCAGCGGTGGGTGCGCTCGACCGATTGTTCCTGGTAAAGGCGGGTATCCAGCAGGGTGGTGAGCTCGTCGAAGGCGAACATGATGTCCGCGCCGAGCTGGTGCTGAATCTGCATGGATATTTCTGGGGTGAAGCGGTGCTTGGAGCCATCGATCACGCTGCGGAAGTTCACGCCTTCTTCGTCCACGTGGGCCCAGCGGTCTTTGCCACGGGCGCGGATGTCGTGTTCTTTCAGGCCGTCGGTGCTCATGGCCAGGACTTTTTTAAAGCCCACTCCCAGGCTCATCACCTGGAAGCCACCCGAGTCGGTATAGGTCGGCCCGTGCCAGTTTTCAAACGCGGCGACACCCCCGGCCTCATCCACAATGTCTGGTCCCGGCTGAAGGTACAGGTGGTAGGCGTTGGAAAGCACGGCCTGCGCGCCCGCATCTCGGACCTGCTCGGGAGTGAGGGTTTTCACGCTGGCTTTCGTACCCACCGGAATAAACGCTGGGGTGGCAATATCGCCGTGCGGGGTGTGGATCACCCCGGTACGACCGTGGCGTGCACCATGGCCCCCATCGCCGTTACGGGGTGTTGCCTCCAGGCGAGTGCCCAGTTCAAAAGTGGTGTCGTGAAAGGTACCTTCAGTCATTCCATTACTGTAACGCCTGGCCTGTTGCAAGGGGACCGTCAGGCGCGCTCAGGCACTAGGTCATAGTCGGGTTCCGCATCACGTTCTTCCTGTTCGCGGTACTGTTCCCACTGTTTTTCCAGCTTGGTGCCCTCAATGTCCAGGGTGGGCAGGATGCGGTCAAGCCAGCGGGGAATCCACCAGGTGGCGCGCCCAAGCAGGAACATGGAGGCGGGGATCAGGCCCATGCGGATGAAGAACGCATCGAAAAGCACACCCATGCCAAGCGCGAAGCCGAAGACTTGGATGAACGGCAACGGCTGGTCAATAAAGGCGATGAACACAGCAATCATGATGAGCGCCGCTGAGGTCACCACGCGGCTACCCAGCGTGTAGCCTTCAATGACCGATTCCTCGACTGCGTTGTATTTCGACCCAGGCGTAGGTCTGCCGCGGTGGTGGGCGTAGTATTCCCGCATGCGGGAGACCAGGAAAACTTGGTAGTCCATGGCCAGGCCGAACGTCACGCCGATCAGGAAAATGGGCATGAAGGAGATCAGTGGCCCAGGGGTGTTCACGAACCCACCAAGTCCTTCCTGCCAGAACAGCACTGTAGTACCAAAGGCAGCGCCAACAGAGAGCAGGAAGCCCAAGCCCGCAATGAGCGGCACCATGATGGACCGGAAAATCAGGAGCAACAGGAAGATGGCCAAGCCCACCACCACGGCCAGGTACAGCGGCATGGCGTCGGAGAGGCGTTGCGTCACATCGCGCTGGATTGGCGTGAGTCCGGTAATGCCGATGTTCACGCCGGTGGAGTATTCAATTTCGGCCTCCTGAGCACGCAACGAACTCATGAGTTTAGAGGTCGCCTCATCCGCCGGACCCGAATTCGGAGTGAGCATCAGCTGCGCGGCTGTGACTTTCTCGTTGGCGGCAACCAGCTGGGCGTGTTTCACATCCACGTTGCCGTTGAAACGCTGCGCCACGTAAATAAACGACGCGGCTGCGGCGGCGGCTTTGCGGTCAAAGGGTTTGTTGTTACGCTGCGCTTCGGCTTCCTGGGCCTCGATCAGCGGTGCCAATACCTGAGAATCAGGGTTGACATTGTTGCCATCCACAACGATCAAGAAGGGTGCGTTGATGCCAGGGACCAAAGGCATCTTTGAGCAGGTCAGCGGATTTACGTTGGGTCGTATCTAGGTTGGACAGAGTGTCATTGGGCAACGACAGTTCCAGACGCATCACCGGGGCCGTCAACGCGCCCAACCCCAGCACCACAACGGTAAGGATCAGCGCCGGGACTTTCTGCACAAAGGTCACCCACATCCGGCCTTTGGACCGGCGTTGTGAGGGGTCGCGGGTGGATTTCTTACTCCACGCATTACCACCAACACCCGGGATCTTGATGCCAAACGCGTACTTGCCCACCACGCCCAGCAGTGCCGGCACAAACGTCAATGCCACCAGCACTGCGATACTGACCGTGAGGGCGGCGGAAAGCCCCATGTAGGTGAGGAATGGAATGTTCACAATAGACAGCGCCACCAGCGCAATCACCACCGTCAGCCCAGCAAACACCACGGCGGAACCCGCAGTCCCCACCGCCATGCCTGCCGCCTGGTCACGCGGCATGCGTCTGTACTCGGCGCGATACCGAGAGAGGATAAATAGGGCGTAGTCGATGCCCACCGCTAGGCCCAACATCACCGCCAGGACGGGCGTGACGTTGTTGAGGTTCACCCAGTGGGTGGCCAGCAGAATAGACATGCTGCCAAGTCCCACGCCAAAGATGGCGGTGATCAGTGGAAGCCCCGCAGCCACCACTGACCCAAGGTGAAGATCAGAACAATAAAGGCAATGCCCACGCCGATGGCTTCACTGGTGGTCTTAATATTCAGGGGGTCACCAAACGCCGCGCCGCCGGTTTCCACGGTCAGGCCCTTCTCGCGGCCCACATCCATGGCAGAACGGATCGCGGCGCGCTGTTCGTCCGTCACGTCCGCAGGCGAGGGCACGTCCAGGCTGAACGTGGTGTAGCCGACGCGTTTATCGGTGCTGAGCAGGGCGAGGTTCGCGGCGTCGACATGCGCGATATTCTCTGGCAGCCCCATGGAGGTGGTCTGGTCGATCACCATTTTTTCCAACTGGGGGCTGAGCGTTACTGGATTGCCGTAACGAGTTCGGTCAATAATGCCGTCCAGGTTCGCGTCCAGGGAGGCGATCACCTCATCAATCGCCTTGGTGTACTGCTCCTCCGTCAGGGTATGGCCTTCCGGGGCGGCAAACACCATGGTCACGCCCGTTGCTTCGACGGGGTTGCGTACGTCTGGGAAGTTCTCCTGTAGCAGTTCCACGGCCTTTTCCGAGGGGGTGCCGGGGATGGCGAACTGGTCGTTAAATCCACGCTGGAGGGACGTTTGCGCCGCCCAGACCGCCACGAAGATCAGCAGCCAGGCAACGATCACAATCCATTTCCACCGAAAAGACCAACGCCCCAGCTTAAACAGCAACTGGGCCACTACCCTACCCTCCACTCCACGTCGCAACTACCAACAAGTACTCCAGTGTACCTAGACTCGCGTCGCTTCCTCGGCGACAGGCACCGTCACATGTATCACTGTTGATGCGTACCTCATGCTTATCGACGCCCCGACGGATAAGGTTTCAGCCCAGGGGTAGCGTCTTGCTACGTCTGCGGTACTTTAATCTCGGGTACGTCCTTGTACTCGACCTCTGTGGTCATTTCCGTTGGTTCGTTGGTGTACGGATTAGTTGCTGAAGCGGTGACACGTGACAGGCGGTGATCCTTGTCCAGGAAGTACTTCTGACCTCCCATCTCCCACGTCTCACAGGTACCTGCAGAGCAGGATTCCTCACCCAGATACTTCGCAGCGTCCTTGGCCTGCTGTAGCTGGTCCTGGGAATTGTTTGACCATATCTGTATCAGCCGCCGCTTCGTTCAGCGTCGCATCTTCGGTACACGGACCATTGTCACACCGATAGAATTTCTTGTCTACGTAATATATTTCCGTCTTACCTTGGTTGGGGACTTCCGTTGTGATTTTGAGGTTCCCCTTTTTTATCCTGCTCCTGAACGCTGGGAGGGAGACCGCTATCAGCGTATTTAGTAGTGGAAACAAAAGATTCCTTTGATACGTCAGCAACCTCCATTTTCTTTTCCCCATTGCCGCTCTGGGCTGTCGCCGATGTTCCCCCACTGCTGGTATCACTGCTTCCGCCATTTCCGCAGGCAGCAATACCAAAAGCCAACACCGTCGCTGCCGCCAGCGCTGCGACGGCAGTCATATTCTTGCGCATAGAATCCCTCACTCAACATACATGTGATCCTGGCCGCATTTGCCACATGTGACGGCGGCCAATTATGGACAACATAAGCGTATCATGAAGATTTTCTTTTCAGAATGAACGGAAATAGCAATTTCTCCCGTGAAGCAGGGACGGTGCACACTAACAGCAGGCGGGGTGGGCGTCGATACGCGTGCAGTTACACCTACGGCGCTTTAATCTCGGGCACGTCCTTGTACTCAACCTCGGTGGTCGACTCGGTTGGTTCGTTGGTGAATGGATTAGTCGTCTGAGCAACGATGCGCACCACGCGGTGATCTTTATCCATGAAGAACTTCTGATTCTCCACTTCCCACGTATCACACGTGCCAGAGGAGCAGGATTCCTCGCCCAGATACTGCGCGGTGTCCTTGGCCTGATCCAACCGCTGCTGATATTCCTTGAGCACGTCAGTGTCGGCAGCAGCCTTACTCATCGTTGAATCTTCAGCGCATGTACCGTTGCTGCAGTTATAGAACTTCCCATCAACGTAATACGTTTCTGACTTGCCTTGACCCGGGACCTCCGCCGTTACCTTGAAATTGCCCTTCGAATCTTGCTCGTAGGTGCTTGGCGGGACGGATGAATCAGCAAAAGTGGTTGTCAAAACGCGAGATTCCTTTGATACGTCAGCAACCTTAAATTTCTTTTCCCCACCATCATCGCTTCCACAGCCGGCAACACCAAAAGCCAGCACTGCTACTGCCGCCAGCGCCGCGACGGCAGTCATATTCTTGCGCATAGAGTTCCTCACTCACCATACCTGCACTCTTGGCCACTATCGCTGACTACAGCAGTGGCCCCTTATGGACCACATAAGGCTATCATGAAAATTTCCTTTTCAGAATGAACAAAAATCACAATTTTGTTCATAAAAACAGTGGAATTGCGCACTAACAGCAGGTAAGACGCGATGTCGATACATGGTCGACACGCGCGAGGGGTTAGGGTACATCAGGGGTACCCATAGGCGTCAATGACCTGCTGTAGGTAGTCCGCGAAGCTGGGTGCAATGACTAACCACTCGTCGCCGTCACCCGCGAAGCGAATCACCTGACCCACCGTGCCGCCGGGCGCCGGATCAACATCCACATACAACTGATAAAACGTCGTATCGGCCGCAAAGAATAAGCGACGAAACATGGGAATTGTGACATCAATGCGGGGGTCAAAAATTTCGTCGCCTTCGGATTCAATATAGTCAATTCCGTAAAAATCAATAATACTTTCTCGCGATTTATTCCCAATAATATCCCGACACGAATTGAGACTATAACCCTCCCAAAAATCCCCGTTATGCCACCCCAAAATTGGCAACTCAAAAGGCGTTCCATCGCGCAATCGCAGCAGCTCAATCACATCAACTGGCGCGTTCGGATATGCTTCCAGAACCTGCGTAATATCGTCCTCTTCAGCTCCCGGCAGCTCTAAAAACGCAGCTCGATCCTTGGTTGACAAGTGCCGCAGCAGCGTATCGTAGTATCTACTTGTGAGCGAGGACATATCTTGATTATAGACGCGTCATCATCGACTAGTTTTCCCAATAAACCCACCAATTTTGTTATGTATGTTACGTCAACGCGGACGCGACGTTAGCGCTCTCGCGGCCTTCTCTATTTTCTTATATTCGGCGCGCCACGTCCTCCGCTGCGTACCGTTTGCCGACCAGCTCGCAGGCAGCTCCTCAATCCTGGCGGCAAACTTATCCACAGTCCCCTGCCACAGTCCCACCCGGAGCAGGTGATCATCGGGTCCGTCACCTGTGTGTATCAGCGTTACACTTTCATAGAAACGGCTCAAGATAGTCGCCGATAGTGGTTACGTTTTTTGTGTCAGTCAGCGTCACATCAGCACATATTTCCGCATTGCCGCCGACACGTACCGCCCCAGCGAGTATGGTGGTGCCGAAAATTCGAGCGCGATCCTGCACTTTCGCCCGCGCACGCACCCGTGCATCGCTAAACACCCGAGCAAACGACGAAACAACCGCGCTCCCCGTCACCTCCGCATTGCCATAAACGCGAGCGCAATTGAGCACCCGCGCCCTACCGGCCACGCGCGCGCAGTCGCAGACGCACGCCCTCTCATCATCGCTTCCAACCTGCGCTTTTCCACATACGTACGCTTGACCACACACCACCGCATCGCCCCTCACCTGGGCGTCACCGCAAATGACGGCACTTCCCCACACCTTCGCGCGACCGGTTACACGAGCACGGTCACACACCCTAGCCTGCTCAAACACGACTACTTCCCCCGCAAGAAGTGCATCACCGTAGACTTTTGCATCATCGGCGACCCACGCACCGTCCGCCAGGTTGCTTTCTTTCTCAACCCAGCCACCAACATCGCCTTTGACGACACCCGCGTGCGGCAGGTTCCGTATCGCCTTCACCCGCTTCATCAACACGCCCTCGATTTTTCGAGCATGACCCACAAGCCTGAAATACGGCTCCCCCGGAACGTAATCATCCTGCTCGTTCCGTGGCGTTATGTCTCGGCCTAAACCCCTGCAGATCAGGGCCACCGCTATAATCCATGTCGCCCGTGAACTGCACAAAATCTTCAATCCATGTGTCACCACGAATGCGCGCATAGTCACGCACCTGCACACACTCGCTCAGTTCCACCTTGCCCAGCACTTTCGCCTGGTCCATAACGCGGGCATCCCCCACCACCACAGCATCTCCGTAGACTTTCGCCTGGTCAGCAATCAGCGCATCCTCCCCCGCCAGCGCCTGGCCATAGACTTTGGCGTTGCGGAAGACGCGGGCGTCGTCATCCACCCACGCATCACCCGCAAGGCACGTCGAATGCTCAACCCAACCACCCACCATGCCCTTATCGACGCCGTGGCGCGGCAAGTCCCGCGTCGCCCGAATGCGGTGCAACACCCGGTCCCCCACCCGCTGCGTGCAGTCCGTGAGCTCAAAGTGTTTCCTCGCCATCGCACTAACTTTCGGTAACGATGGTCATGAAGGTGCCTCTAACACCATTGCTAGACAACAGCGGACTACCCTGCATTGCACACACCCCTCACAATAGGAAATTTTGTTCGATAGAGAGTGTACTAATGGTTGCTGGTTTCGTCAACGATGGTAGCGGCGTGTCGCCTCTCCATGCGGCAGATCACACCATATGCTCACCCCCATGAATCCGCTCGTCCCCACTACATACGACGTGATCATGAGCCTGATATTCATCGCGTCCGCCATTCTCACTATAAGCGTGATCATCCTTATCGCCCGATCCGAGGCCTCCTCCACAGCAAAGGCAATGGCTGGACTGGCTGTAATCATCTTCCCCATTATTGGACCGGTGGCGTACCTGGTGTATCGCCGCGCATCTTTGAAAGATCATTAAAACCACGGTGGGTTGCAAACACGAAACCCCCAGCCATTCAGCTGGGGGTTATTGGCGGTGGCGGGGGGGATTTGAACCCCCGGTTGGGGATTACCCAACACTCGCTTTCGAGGCGAGCACCTTCGGCCGCTCGGACACGCCACCGCCAACCAGCGTATCGGAGCGTAGCGGCTAAGCCAAATCACCGCTGCTAAGCACTCAAAAAACGACACCTAGCAGCATAAACCGCTATCTAGTCGTCCTTTTTGAAGTGCCCAAGAACCTTGTCGGCGGCACCTTTGACGGCGTCCCCAGCTTCGCTGAGCTTTTCCTTGACCTCTGCTTTCACCTGGTCGGCGCGGCCCTCGTTGGCCAGGTCGTCGTTGCCTACGGCTTCGCCGATTCCTTCTTTGGCTTTTCCGCCAAATTCTTGTGCCTTGTCTCCGAGATCACCCATGGTGCACTCCTTACATGTAGTGGGGACAAATCCGCTTGTGCGAACTTCCAGCGAGGCTAGCACATTTTACTGATCAGCGTCCGAACGCGTATTACCCGCGGTTGAACTTGTCCTTGAGTTTACCTGCAGCTTCTTCGGCTTTGTCTTTAGCTTTGTCCATGCCTTCGCTGACCTGTTCGCCAAGTTTTGAGTCTTTGAACCTGTCGGCTGCGTCGTCGAATTTGTCTTTCAGTTCGTCGCCTTGCTTGCGGATCTTGTCTCCAAAGTTACTCATGGCCCCCAGCGTAATGAGCTGAAGAAAACTTTCAAGAGATCAGCACATTCTCGTTCGAGAACTCCGCCCCGCACTTCGAGTTTATGCAGCACAGAGGGGTCACGAACTATGTCAAAAGCCGATCCGCACGCACCTGTTTTCGGTTCGTACGCCCCGAAGATAAGTCGCCCCAGTCGCGCACCAACGAGCGCACCGGCGCACATCGCACAAGGTTCGAGGGTGACAGCAAGGGTGCAGTCGGTGAGCCGCCACCCGTCCCCATAAGAACGGACGGCCGCTTGGATGGCCAGGATTTCGGCATGGGCGGTGGGGTCTTGGTCAGCTTCGCGGCGATTGGTGCCGTAACCAAGTTCCTGCCCGTCAGGGTCCATATATGACGGCCCCCACCGGGACGTCGTCACGCGGCGTGCTGCGGGCAACCTCAAGTGCGCGGCGCATGTAGTCTTCGTCGCGCACAAGTCCGGCTTCGCGCGGCAGGGTCATGTTAATCCAGGTCCAGGTCTGCGGCAGCGGAGAGTTCAGATTCAAACCCGAGTTCAGCGGCGATGCGGAGCAGTTGTTCGGAGGCCCAAAGTTCGGAGTCATCGCAGATGACGGACATCACTTGTTCGCTGAGCCCCAGGTCGGCAAGGATGCTCAGGTCGCCTTCGGCCCAGGGATCGAGGCGGTCGAGTTCTTCCTCCGTCATTTCGGGGGTTTGGGCACCCATGGCGTCAAGGACGCTGGAGGCGAGGTTATCGTCCACGGCCATCGTGGCGTCGGAAAGCAGGAGGTGGACGCGGGAGGGGGTGGGGCGGACGATGATGAAGTACTCGTCGTCAACGCACAGCATGGCGAAAGGTGGGGTTTTCCGAGCCAAGTCTCTGAACAGCTTCGATGGTGTCGTCGATGCGGCTGAAGCAGCTTTTCAGGGAGTTGACTGTCCAGTCGGTGCCGTTTCGGGTGACGGTGACGGCAAAGCAGAGGTCAGGTTCGTGCCCGTCTAAGGTCGCACCTGCATCCGTGACACCGGGGGCGACCGATGCGGGGTCACCCATTGGTGTGCTGTTCGTTTCCATACGGAGTAACCGTAGTCGGAATGTGCCACACTTGTCAGGTGACCACCACTGACATTTCCCGCCCGGTTTGTATTCTTGGCCTTGGCTTGATTGGGGGTTCGCTGCTGCGCGACCTCACCACCAGCGGACATGCCGCTTTTGGCTACAACCGCTCCCCCTCCGCCGCCCGCGCTGCAAGGGCTGAGGGATTCGACGTCACAGATTCCCTAGAGGATGCGCTACGCCGCGCCGAGGAGGAGCTTGCGCTGATCGTGCTGGCAACCCCTATGCCTGCCATTGATGCGCTGCTTCACGACATCAAAGAATACGCCCCTTCCTGCGGTTTCACCGACGTGGTCAGTGTCAAAGGGAAAGTGTATGAGCTGGTGAAACAGCACGGCCTGGAGGATCGCTACGTCGGCGGGCACCCCATGGCCGGTACCGCTGACAGTGGGTGGCGGGCGTCGAAAAATGAGCTTTTCGACGGCGCGGCCTGGGTAGTCACCTTCGATCACGCGCTGGACACGCGGCCTTCACAAAGCTGGATTGACCTATGGATTGATGTGGTGCACATGGCCACCCGAGTGGGGGCAGAGGTCATTCCCGCTCGGGTGGACCACCACGATGCCGCCGTCGCCCGCATCTCCCACCTCCCACACATCCTCGCGGAAGCCCTAGCCATCGTCGGAGACAACGGCGGCACTCTGGCGTTGTCCCTGGCTGCGGGCAGTTTTCGCGACGGCACCCGCGTGGCGGGTTCGGCACCGTCCCTGGTGCGCGCCATGTGCGAAACCAACCACGCCGCCCTGCTTGACGCCTAGACGAAACACTGACGTTGCTTCAGGATGCCCGCGCCAACCTTGACGCCGACAAACCCAGCGTTGGCGAGCTTGTTGACGCCGGGTACCGCTCCCGCATCCGCTACGAAGCGCGCTCCAACTCCCGGAGTGGTTCTACCAGCGGCAGTTCTGTGCACAGTGGTCCTGGGTCGGACATGTCCGCCCGTCCCGTTATTCGCTTCCACCCTGGCGCAGACAACTGGGTAAGCCAGCTGATCCAGGCAGAAAACGTGGGCGCGCGGATTGAGGTGTTTTGAACAGACATAGAGCAAAGGGCGCGCCGGGGAGCGCGCCGGGGAATAGGTGACACATCAACAATGTTGTAGGAAACATGAAGGCATTCGGATTTTTAAGTTTCGGACACTACAGCATGGCGCGTGGCCAGCACCCCGGACCGCGTGATGTTCTCCACGAGGCGATAGACCTGGCAGTCGGCGCCGACGAGATCGGCGTCAACGGCGCGTACTTCCGCGTCCACCACTTTGCCACCCAAGCGGCATCCCCCATGCCGCTGCTCTCCGCCATCGCCGCCCGCACCACGCGCATCGAAGTGGGTACAGGCGTGATCGACCTGCGCTACGAAAACCCTCTCTACCTCGCTGAAGAAGCTGCAGCACTCGACTACATTGCCGACGGCCGCGTCGCCCTCGGCGTCTCCCGGGGATCCCCCGAAGAAGCCGAACGCGGCTGGGAAGCATTCGGCTACACCGGATCCACTGATCCGCGCGGTGCCGACATTGCTCGCGCAAAATTCGACCGTTTCCTTGATGCTGTGGAAGGCAAAGGCATGGTATCAGCCGACCCCACCTATTACGGGGACGGCATAAAACTACCAGTTCTGCCCCATTCTCCCCGGCCTTCGCGATCACATCTGGTGGGGTGCAGGCACCCGCGACACTGCTGAATGGGCAGCGGAAAAAAAGGCGTGAACCTGATGAGTTCCACTTTGCTCACTGAAACTAATGGCGAAGCATTTGCCGACCTCCAAGCCGAGCAAATCGAACGCTACCGCACAGCATGGAAAAAAATGCTGGGCACGCCAACAACGCACCGCGCGTCTCCGTCAGCCGCAGCATCTTCCCACTAGTCAGCGACCACGATCACCAGATTTTTGGCTCGCAGGCACACAGCCAGGACCAAGTCGGGCGTATCGATGGCCTCGTCTCCACCTTCGGCCGCACCTACGCCGCCGAACCCGACAAGCTGGTGGAACAGCTGCGTAACGACGCCGCGGTCATGTCCGCCGACACCCTCATGCTCACCATCCCCAACCAGCTAGGAGTAGAGCTTAACCTGAATATCCTGCGCAATTTCGCCGAACACGTGGCACCAGAACTTGGTTGGAAACCCAACACCGAGGGGCCAGTGACGGGGTACACGATTAAGTGAGGTGATCGGGGGGGTGGACAGTGGTGGTCATTAAGTTCTACGGCCCTGAAAAGTACTCAAAATACCTTCCAGGAATCTAGGATGCTTGTTAAAATGGCATAGATTCCCAGAAGAGATATACCGTCACAAAACAAAGGGCTATATGACCACAGGGCGAGCTGTATTTATTGGTGGCAAAGTAGCCACCTCCGCAATGACGCTACACAGTTGCACACCATCCCGTCGCAGGGAAGACACCGCAAATACACCTGGTAGCTGGGCATGGGAACGCGGAAATGCGCTAGCCACAGAAGCGTACAGGGCTGCCTGCCCTGTACACTCCAATGAATCCCCGCAGCACTGCTCAAGCACACCATCAGCTTCCCTGTGATCTTTCTTTTCGTGATTCTCCATCGGGGTTTCAAGAAAATATCACGGATGTCGCCGCCAACCACAGCGACTGTCTAGCCCTTATCACTGAGAAACAGGTGGAGATAACATGCAACGAAGAACCTTTCTGCAGATGCTGCCGCTCGCAGCTACCGGAATTTTGCTTGGTACCAGTGCGTGCTCGTCATCAGATGAAGGTTCACATGCCACCGCCTCGCCGGGCGGACTATCAACCAGCGCATCGTCCGAAGAAACATACACGGTGAAAACCGAAGAGCTCAGTTTTCAGAGCGACGGAAACCGTATTTACGGTAAAATAAGGATCCCTGAGGCTACAGGACAACGGCCAGTAGCAATCATGAGCCATGGTTTTGGAGGAAACCATGATCAGGAATCACACATGCAGGACATTCTGGCTCAACATGGAATAGTCGTATTCAGCTACGACTTCTCCGGAGGTTCAGGGTATGTACCTGGGCAAAGTGAAGGCGACATGACCGACATGTCCGTGTTTACAGAGGTGCAAAATCTACGAGATGCACTAAAAGAGGTGGAGAAACTTACCTACGTAGACTCCAGACGCATCTACCTCATTGGTGCTAGCCAGGGTGGCGTTGTCACCACGCTGGTCGCCAACCAACACCCTGCAGGAGTGCAGGGCATTGTCCTTCTGTACCCGGCTTTTTCTCTGTTTGACGATGCCCATAAACGCTTCCCCACGGAAGCCGACATTCCCAACACCTACGACCTGATGGGATTAACTGTTGGCCGACGGTACTTTACGGACGTCTACAACGTGGACATCTACAAACATATGTCAAAGTTCAGCGGCAACGTTCTCATTTTTCACGGAGCAGCGGACGAGCTCGTGCCCATTTCTTATTCAGAGCGAGCAGCAAAGACATTTACCACCGCAACGTTAAAACCCATTGATGGTGAAGGTCATGGTTTTAGCTACCAAACTCAAGAAATCGTTGCTGATGCCACCCTCAAGATGATTAACTCCTAGCTGGTGCCCTCACATGTTCACCCGACATCAGTAGGATCGAACCATGAGCAGAGAAGACATGATGCGGATCCTGCGACTACATCCTCGGGTGGTGGATGTACGCCCGTCGGAGGACAACAACCTTGGGCTAATCACCGTGCTCTTTGACGACGGGACGTCCTCGGGAATCAACCCCGAAATGGCTAACCCGCTCACGGCTGATGAGTCAGAGGAGGATCGCATCGCCCGGATCCACCGGACCCTGGATGTCATGAAAGCAAACGGCAAGACCTCTGACCAGCTGTCTCTCCAAGATGTTGTTCCACTAGTCCGCAGCGCGGATTATTTCGCACCAAGACCAGACAACACTGCTCCCAGCGTCGTGGCGTGGCTTACTGACTTTATTGGGCTTGGTCTGGCCATTGATGAACCTGACCTATTGCGCATTATCAACGATTCACAGATGCCAGAGCAGCATGATCACTTTGATGACCTGCAGTTTCAAAGCCAAGCAATTGAAAATCTGCGCACCATGGCCGGGAACATGACGTTCTCTGAAATTGGCCTAGGCCCAGACGTCTTGGTGCTGGACAATCCAGACGGCAACGAGGCAGCCTGGTTCGCGGACGTCAAAACCATGGAGTCCTTGCTCTTCCACCTGTGGACGCAAACAGACACCTATTGGGTGGTTATCCCTGCGCGCCGCTCTCAACTGTTTCTGGTGAATTCCGAAACGGACCAGTGGGATGCCTTGTTAGATCTACTCAACCCAGCTATTGATGCCCATGATGGAATTCACCCAGTACCACACCTGATTGTGGACGATCACTGGGTGGCCAAGCTGCCTCCCCGCGACACTGAGCTGGGTATGAAACTGCGCATGCTGGAGCTTAAAGCTCAGCATCGGCTGCATTCGGCCATCCAAAGTGTAATGCAGGAGCACAGCGAGGTTTTCCTGGCGACATTTGAAGTTCGGGGGTTAAACGATGATGTAATCTCCACGGCCATCGTCGCAGAAACGATGGACGAAACAAGTGTGCCATCCACCGACATGCTTGTTTTTGCCCGTGAGGACAATACGATATACCTCGTCCCCAGTGACAAGGTTCTGAACGAATTCCCCCATCTTGTTCGGGAACACCCGAATTTTCATCCCCCACGATGGATTATTGCGCGCCCCTCCGATGAGGATTACACAACGCTGAGCGCGTTGAGCATTATGTAAGTGGTGCGCCCGGAGGGATTCGAACCCCCAACCTTCTGATCCGTAGTCAGATGCTCTATCCGTTGAGCTACGGGCGCAGTTTTGCTGGTGTGCAACGAAAAATAACACTACACTGCACCCCTCCCCCTGGCAAATGGGCTGTACGCAGCATATATTTGGGGTGAGTACAGCGCTCACAACAAAGCAAAAATCCCGACCACGCCGCAAGCGTGAAACCGGGATTGTGGTGCGCCCGGAGGGATTCGAACCCCCAACCTTCTGATCCGTAGTCAGATGCTCTATCCGTTGAGCTACGGGCGCATATTCAGTTAACCCTGTGAGGGTGGCGGAGGCGAGAGGATTTGAACCTCCGGTCCTCCGTTAAGAGGACAACTCATTAGCAGTGAGCCCCATTCGGCCGCTCTGGCACGCCTCCAGCGGCTTCAAAAGAAACCATTCGCAATACTACCTTCCCACACCTGCAGCCACCAAAAGCACTGTTCACGCGGTATTATGGCGCCTATGATTCGACCTGACCTTAACTCCATTCCCGCTTATGTTCCCGGCGCGCGCATGCCTGATGCGCTGAAGCTATCCAGTAATGAATCCACGCATCCGCCGCTGCCTCAGGCAGTGCAGGCAATGGCCGATGCGGCCGCGACTGTGAATCGCTACCCGGATATGGGTGTCACGGAGCTCAGGCAGGCATTGGCCAGCGCGCTTTCGCTTCCTGGTCTTGAGAATGTCGCAGTGGGGTGTGGGTCGTCGGCGTTGTGCCAGCAACTTGTCCAGATCAGCTGCACCGATGGGGATGAGGTGGTGTTTGCGTGGCGGAGTTTTGAGGCATACCCGATTTTCGCCCAGGTCGTCGGGGCCACCCCTGTGCCGGTTCCACTCACCAAGGACCATCACCACGACCTCCCCGCAATGCTGGACGCCATCACCGACCGCACGCGACTGATGTTTGTGTGCAATCCGAATAATCCCACAGGCACGACCATGACGCGGGCGGAGTTTGAGGAGTTCATGCGGGCGGTTCCGCCGCAGGTGTTGGTGGCGCTTGACGAGGCGTACGTGGAGTACATCCGCGACGTCGATACGCCGTTGTCCACCGAGTACCTTCAGGCGTTTCCGAACCTGGTGGGCCTGCGCACGTTCTCTAAGGCGTATGGGCTGGCAGGGGCCCGTGTGGGCTACGCGTTTAGCGCGAATACGGAGGTTATTGACGCCCTGAACAAGGTTGCGCTGCCGTTCGGGGTGAATGCTGTGGCGCAGGCAGGTGCGCTGGCGTCGCTCGCGGCCGCGGACGCCCTGCTGGAACACACCGACGAGGTTGTTGCGGAGCGGGCGCGTATCGCTGCGGCGGTGGGTGGCGTGGCGTCGCAAGCCAATTTCGTGTGGGTGCCGCGTGACGACGCCCCGGAAATCGCCGCCCACCTGGCCGATGCAGGCGTGCTGGTGCGGGCGTTCCCGGAGGGGCTGCGCATCACAGCGACCACAGCCGAGGAGACGGAGCGGCTGCTGGCGGCGTGGGAAACGTTAAACAACACAACCCCCGGCAGCTAGCTACCAGGGGTGTTTGTGCGGAAGTAGAGGGATTTGAACCCCCGGTCCGTTTCACGGGACGCTCGCTTTCAAGGCGAGTGCATTCGGCCGCTCTGCCATACTTCCCAGGCTCAGTCGACGGATCAAAAACATCCATGCCAAGCACCCTCAGCATTGTAGCGGATAACCCCCACTCCGCACCATTTTGGCCTACTCTCGATGTCATGACGGACACGATGAAAGCAATCACGCTAAGCAACCCAGAGGACAAGACCTCCCTGACGCTCACCGAGGTACCCATGCCTCAACTGGCCCCCGGCGAGGCTCTAGTGAAGGTTCATGCGACGGGCGTGAACCGTGGCGACCTCCTGCAGGCTGCCGGTCACTATCCCCCACCTCCTGGCGCGAGCGAGATCATGGGCCTTGAGTGCGCGGGCACCGTGGTAGATCCAGGCACCACCAGCCACAAGCGTGGCGATCAAGTGGCATGTTTGTTGGCAGGCGGGGGCTACGCGGAGTACGTGGCGGTGCCGCAGGGCCAGCTCATGCCGTTGCCGGAGGGGTATTCCTTCGCGGAGGCTGCGAGCATTGTGGAGGTGGCGTGTACGGTCTGGTCGAATCTGGTGATGTTGGCGGGCCTGCATGAGGGCCAGACGCTGCTGGTTCACGGTGGCGCGGGCGGCATTGGCACGTTCGCTATTCAGCTGGGCAAGGCCCTGGGTTGCACGGTGGCGGTGACGGCGGGTTCGCCGGAGAAGCTTCAGACCTGCAAGGAGTTGGGTGCGGACATTCTGATCAATTATCGGGATGAGGATTTCGCGGAGGTCATGAAGAACAAGGCCGACGTGATTTTGGACATCATGGGCGCGAAGTATCTAGACAAGAATGTGCGCGCATTAGCCATGGACGGCCACATGGTGATCATTGGCATGCAGGGCGGGGTGAAGGGCGAGCTGAATATCGCCCGCCTGCTCACCAAGCGCGGCACGGTTTCTGCGACGGCTCTGCGCGCACGGGCGCTCGACGATAAGGCTCGTGTGGTGTCCTCAACGGTGGATACTGTGTGGCCCATGCTTGCCGACGGCCGCATCACTCACCGCATCCACGCCACCATCCCGCTTACCGACGCCGCCCGCGCACATGAACTGCTCGGTTCCGGCGCGGTCACGGGCAAGGTGATCTTGGAGGTGGCTTAGGCCAGGGATGCCAGTGCGCGGGTGAGCTGGTCGATGTCGTGGGTGGTGTTGAAGGGGGAGAGTCCCACGGTGACTGATCCGCCAGCCTCACCGGCCCCCATGGCTTCGAGGAGGGGGTCGTGAGGACTCACACTGGTGACGATTCCATTGGCCATGAGCCGTTGCTGAACCGTTTCCGCAGAGACCCCAGGAACCAGGAAAGTGACTCGGGGGACACGGTCGATAGCGGTGACACCTAGTCCGGCAGCCTCGCCACTAATGCCCAGTAGGTGCACATTGCCCAACCCGTGTAGGGATTCCACGAGGTGGTGCGTGAGGAAGTAATGGTAGTGTGCCAGATCCGCGAAGCTGCTGGTCAGTCGAGTGCGGCGGGTTCCGCGTGCGTATTCATCCAGGCCGGCAAGGTGCTCAATGGCGGGGGCCACTCCCCCGAGCAAACCAATCGGCAGGGCACCGAGTTCTAGCTTTTGGGCGGAATCATGGGGTGCGAGGGGATTGACGGCTGCGAGACGCGGGAACATGGTGGTGTCGCGGAACGCCAAGGCGGCGATTTGGGGCCCGCCAAGAGGGGCGCATTCCACAGCGATGATGTCCGCGCCCATGATCTCCATGTCGATGCTGCGATACGGTGCGATAGCCGAGGCGTCGACAAGCACCCAGGCGCGGGAAGCTGAGTGGACGGTATCGGAAATCTCAGAGATGGGTGTGATTGTGCCCACGAGACGGTGAGCAGCGGGAAGCACCACAAGCCGCGTCGAACCGGACACCAGTCTGCTGAATTGCCATGCCGGCAGTTCGCCGGTGCCGAGGTCTGGTTCGGCCCACATCACGGAGGCGTCAAAGTTTTGGAAGTGTTGCGTGGTGGTGGGTTCGTCGCTGCGACAGAGCACAACGGAGGTGTTGGGGCGGAGGATGGGGCGCAGGGCGTCGGCAAGCGAACGCATAAGCATCTGCTTATTTGGCCCGAGCACCACCCGCTCAGGGGTAGCCCCAACAAGGTCGGCAATGGCTCGACGCGCCGCCTCCACTTGCGAAATTCCCAGCTGCTGGCCAACCAGCTGCGATTTGAATGCGAACCGGTGGCCGGTTCCAGCATCGCTATTGATGCCGCAGTACGAAAAGCCATGGCCACGCCCGTCGATACCTTCTCTGGAACTTGGGCGTTCTCTTGCGCGTTGAGGTAGGTCCAACCGTCACTCAACGAGACGTAGAGCCCACGCACTCGGGCCACGTCAAAAACCATGGCGTCACTCCTCATCAAAAAAGTTTCCCTGTTGTTAGTATGCCCGCTTATCCCGCTTCACGCACCCGGGCAGCTAGGGTTGTGGTTGTGTCAGATAAAGCAGTTCCCAAAGAGTCTCAGGAAACCTTCGCACGTATCACGCAGGTTGATGCCTCTGAAACTCACACTTCCCAGTCTCGAACTTTTCGTGCCGCATGGTCCGACCTTGTACGCGGTTTCCTGCAGCATGAGCTGTGGCTACAACTGGGTTGGCAAGACATTAAACAGCGTTACCGCAGGTCAATGCTAGGACCATTGTGGATCACCATCGCAACGGGTGTTATGGCGGCCACTTTGGGCTTGCTTTACTCGGTCCTTTTTAAGGTACCAGTAGAGAAGTTTCTACCACACGTTACGGTGGGGTTAATTATGTGGAACTTTATCTCAGGCTCCATTAAGGAAGGGTCTGAAATTTTTATTGATAATGAAGGTTTAATTAAGCAGCTACCCTCGGCACTGTCGGTCCACGTCTACCGCCTCGTGTGGAAACACACGCTCTTCCTCGCACACAACATGGTGATCTGGGTCGTCCTCATGTTCGTATTCCCCCGCCCCCTTGGCTGGCACCTTCTCCTCGCCATCCCCGGACTCGCACTCCTGGTCCTCAACGGCGTGTGGGTGTCCATGTTCTTCGGTATCATCGCTACCCGCTATCGCGATGTCGCTCCACTTCTCGACTCCCTCATCCAGCTGTTGTTCTACGTCACCCCCATCGTCTGGATGACCGACATCCTCACCGCTCAAGGCGGCGACGTCGCATCGCGAGCACGTATCGCCCAACTCAACCCCCTCTACCACTACATGGAAGTCTTCCGATCCCCCCCTCATCGGAGCGCCACTGCCGACCTACCACTGGTGGGTTGTTATCGGGTTCACCATTGCCGGGCTACTCCTCGCCCTCTTCGCCATGAAACAATGGCGATTCCGCGTCAGCTACTGGGTTTAGGCTCATAGGAGAACACAACACCATGGTTTCCATCGATACCTACAACGCCTGCGTCGACTTCCCCATCTTCGACGCAAAATCGCGCTCCATGAAAAAAGCCTTCCTCGGCGCAGCAGGCGGGGCCATCGGCCGCAACTCCGACAACGTCGTGGTGGTCGAAGCCCTCAAAGACATCAACCTCCACCTTCGCGAAGGCGACCGCGTTGGCCTCGTCGGCCACAATGGAGCAGGCAAATCCACCCTATTGCGCCTGCTTTCCGGCATCTACGAACCCACTCGTGGGTCCGCCGACATTCGCGGACGCGTCGCCCCCGTCTTCGACCTCGGTGTGGGCATGGACCCGGAAATCTCCGGCTACGAAAACATCATCATCCGCGGGCTTTTCCTAGGACAAAGCCGCAAGCAGATGAAAGCCAAATGGACGAAATCGCCGAATTCTCCGAGCTCGGCGAATACCTCTCCATGCCGCTGCGCACCTACTCAACCGGCATGCGCATCCGCCTCGCCCTCGGTGTGGTCACCTCCATCGAACCCGAAATCCTCCTTCTTGATGAAGGACTCGGTGCCGTTGATGCCGCCTTCATGGCCAAAGCCCGAAGCCGACTCCAAGAACTGGTGAAACGCTCCGGCATCCTCGTCTTCGCCTCACACTCCAATGACTTCCTAGCCCAGCTCTGCGACACCGCAATCTGGGTTGACCACGGCACCCTCCACCAAGTGGGCACCGTTGATGACATTGTGGAAGCCTACGAAGGCAAAGGTGCCGCCGACCACGTTCGTCGCCTGATGAAACGCATGGAAAAACGCGACAAAGGCGAAGAAGAGTAGCTGCAAAATTTGCTTATCTCCAAGCACGAAATTCGGCGTTTTTTGAGCTTGGCGATAAGCAAATTTTCATGCGCAGTGTTACTCCCTTTGACCGGACGCCGCCGAAATTTTCGCCACAGTCTGCGAAGTAACACCCCACTGCCCCCAGGTCGCCCAGCGCCATAATTGTTCTAGCGGCCCTTGCTTGAAGCACCGCAGCCACAATGCCGACACGATGGACTGCACAATCAGCATAACCGCCACCACTAACATCAATATTTGCCAGTCACGCAGAGTGCCATCCGTCAAGCCAAGCGCGCCCTTCCCCCACCACTTCACCATGTAAAACACCAGGGTGGCGGACACATAGTTCGTCAAGGCCATGCGTCCCAACGGAGCAAACACGGCCGTCAATACGCGCCGCGCCGGGGTGTGCATGAGCAGCATGATCACCGCAATATAGAAGGCGGCCAATACAGTACCTGCTACCGATTCTGCCTGTAGTGCCATCTCGGGGCTACTCGGATGGAGCTGCCAATACAGGCACCCAATAACCGCAGGCAGAAGCACTGCGCAAGCAAAAACAAACACCCGGAAATCATCTTCACAGTGCTCAACCTCGCCGGACACGGCGTAGGCAAAGCCAAGAAGCAGCAGCGATGGAACGATCATGACGCTTCCCCCACCAATAGCCAAAAGACCAACCAGTGAAAGAGCACCAAGGCCGGCAGTCACAGGCACGAGCCACCGCTGTGGGATCCACGTTGCGGGCAGGAGGATCACTAGTGCCACAGTGGCGTAGGGCAGCAACGCCTCGCCCGAGTTCACCATCGCATGTGGAATACCCAACGCAAGCAGAAACAAAATCCTGCGAAGCAACACCAGACGGGGACGTTGAGAGCGTTCGCGGGCACGGGACCACATCATGCCGAAACCGATGCCGAAGAGCAGCGAAAATATCGGGAAGAAACGCTGCTGCACAAAAAGGTTAAGGAAGTGGCTGACAGCATTTTCTGCCCAACTGTCAAAGCGCACGATAGGCGCGATGTTCACAAAGGCAATGCCGCAGACGGCGATCCCTCGCACAACATCAAGGGAATCGATCCGTGTGCGTCGCTGTATCGGTAGTACCATACCGCCCATTATGGCAAGCCCTGCCTAGCCACCAAACCACCGCATCAGCAGTACCTCTCGCCAGACTCGCGACGTCGCTCATGGGGTTTGCACGCGGCGGTACCCTACCTGCTTCCGTTCTCGCGACAGCCCTCGGCGCGCGGACATAGGTTCCGAACGCTAAAGTGACTGAGAGGGATTTAGCTAAGCAAAACTAGCTTTATGGAGTCTGGAGGCAGGATGCTGAACCGTCGTCAGTTCATGATTGCTGCAACCACTGCGGCCGCGGCAACAGTCTTGGGAGGCTGCGCGGCAAAGAAGGTTGTTCCCGAAGAACGTTCAATGAACTTCGGTTTTGAGGATCTGGTTACCGCCACACCACGCTGGGCCGACTACGGCCCTAACCTGCAAAAAGCCCATGTGAATGCCATCAGCCTGGCCGTGGGCCGCACCGACTGGCTAGCGTTCGAATGGTCCGCTGTTCCAGAAATCAGTGCCAACATGGTGCAGGAAAGCGGTACCGACTATGTTGCGGAGGCATTGGATAAGCTGGGGAAGTTCCTTCCAAAGGACTACCAGCTCACGCTGACTATCGACGCCCTGCTTCCCAATTGGATCAGCCAGCAGGCCAATCTCGCGGGCACCACGCCGTCTGGCAAAAAATCCAGCGAGTTCGCAAGCGTGACGGCACTCACTGAGGGGGCGGTGGCAGAGCGCCTGGTCAATCTTGTGGGAGAGCTGTGTACCCGCTACACACCACACCGCATTGCCCTCACTGAGCTCATGTTCGACAACGCCACGTTTGGCGAGGACGATTTGAAATCCTACTGCACCACCACAGGCGCCAAAGACTGGCCGCGACGCAACGACGGCAGCATCAACGAATCCCACGCCTCCATCGGGCAGTGGAGATCAAAAGCCCTGGCATCGCTGTTGTCTAAGGTCAAAGCCGAAGCGCGCCGCCATGACGATACCCAGCTTGATGTCGACGTTCGTGCCCCTTGGGACGACGCTGAAGGCGACCGCACCGAATCTGGGCACAACTACAAGATGCTTCTCGAATCCGTTGATCGTATTGTGGTGTGGAACTACTTCGGCCTTGAGAATAAACCCCCCACATACGGTGGCGAAGTGACGAAAGAGCTGAAAAAGTCATTCTCCGAGAACTTCACCATGTCTAGCGGACTCTGGGCCCCCGACAACCAGACCGTCAGCCCCCGCGACCTAGAGACGAGCCTGCAGGCCGTGGCCAAGGCAGGCGCAAACTCCGTCTCCGTGACCCCCGCCAGCATGATGACCCCCGACCACTGGCACGTGCTGGAAAAAATCTGGGCAGAGGACTGACCCGCTATGCCCGCGCCCGCAACCGGGTAACCAACCACACGGCGAGAAAAATAACACCATCTAGCAGCGCCATCATGGTGAGGTCGCGGCGTCGATAAGGTAGGCCAGCCAGAAACCCAGCTGCGACCCCACCAGTGCCACCACCACGGCCACCAGCACCGTTGAACCCAGCGAACGGGTAAACAGCAGCGCCGTCGCGGCAGGAACCACCATCAGTGCCACCACCAGCACCGCACCGGCGGCGTGAAATGCCACCACAACCGTGAGCGAGACCAGCGTCATAATCACGTAGTGCAGCAGCCTCGTGCGCAGTCCAATCGACCGCCCAAACACGGGATCAAATGCGGAAATCGACAGCGGACGGCGGGCGATAAACAACGCAATCCCCGTCACTAGGCCCACCGAACCCACAATCCACGCATCCACCGGTCCCAGGTCGATATTGCCCACAATCCAGTGCGACAGGGCTGCGATGTTCAGATCGCCCATCAACACCGAATGCTCAGAAATCGGCGAATGCCGCACGCGCGTGGAAATGATAATCACACCCACAGCAAAAAACGCGGGAAACACCAGGCCAACGGCACTATCCTCGGTAAAGCGCCCCAGGCCACGCAGCCATTCCGTGCCCGCCACCAGCACCACGCCGCCCAACGTCGCACCGACAATCAGCCACGGCGAGGTTGGCGAATCCGACCACAACGCCGCCACCGCAATGCCCGGAAGCACCGCGTGGGCCATCGCGTCACTCATCATCGCTTGTCGACGCAGCACCAGCACCGTTCCCGGCAGCGCACAGGTCACTGCAACAACAGCCGCCAACAAGGCAACCGAAATGGCAAAACTCATGCGCGTGCCCCTCCCCTCACGCCACTACGCCGAGGAGCCGCTACCAGGGACACACCCACGAAAGCGGTGAGGACTAGGACAATCACCGCCCGGTGGGCACCTTGCCCACAGCGACAGAAATGTAGGTGCCCACCACCGACGCGACACCACCAATACCCGCCGAGAACAGCACCATTTGAAGTACCGTCTTGGACCATTGCCTGGCTGCGGCGGGTGGGAACACCGCAAACGCGATCATGAGGATCAAGCCCACCGCTTTCACGCCGATCACCACGGCCAGTACAATCAGCGACAACAGCAGTGGTGATAGCCACCGTAGGGGCAGCCCAGACACCTGGCTGAGTGTCTGATCAAAGGTCATCATGGTAAAGGGCCGCCACAGCAGGATCATCACAACAGCCACGGCGATGCTCACCACCGCGATAGTGCCCACATCCAGGTTGGTGAGGGTGGCAGAGTTACCAAACATCAACTCCTCCATGCCACCTTTACCCCGAATGCGACTACGTTGAATGACCTGCAGCAACACCAGGCCGCCGCCCAGAAACAGCGACATCACCACGGCCATAGTCGTGTCGATGCCAATACGCGTGGTGGCCGCGATGCGGTTCGCCAGGACCGCCGCCAGCAACCCCGTGACCAGCGCACCAATAGTGATGACCGGCATGGAGCGGGCGTCGAAAAGCAGTGGCGACAGCGACACAGCAAGGAAAATTCCCATGACGCCGGGGGTGGCGGCGGACCCGATGACGTCCGATAGCAGGGACTGCCTGCGCAAATACAGGAACACCCCCATCGCCCCGGCGCAAGCACCGATGAGAGTGGTGCCGATGATGATGCGCTGGTAGGAAAACTCGGAAAGAAAGTCAATGAACGACATCACACCAACCCCAGCCCGAATGCCTCATTGACTTTTTCTTTGGTAAACGCCTTATCAATCGGGCCGGAAGCAACTAGGCGCTTATTCACAATGGTGACGTGTTGGCACAACGACGCAACGGTGGACAAATTGTGGTGCACAATCAGGATTGTCGCGCCCTGATCCCGCAGTTCAACCAGAACATCGCGGATCACCTGTTCACTCGCGGCGTCGACACCCGCGAAGGGTTCATCCAGCAAATACAAATCCGGTTGCTGTGTCAAAATACGGGCCATAAACACCCGACGGCGCTGGCCACCTGACAATTCGGAAATCTGGCGCTTAGCCAGATCAGAAATGCCAACATACTCCAAATTGGCGGCCACCAGGCGTTTCTCCTCGGCCGACATGCGGCGAAACCAGCCCAGCTTAGGGTACAAGCCCATGGCCACCACCTGCTCAACCGTGATGGGGTAATCCCAATCCACATCGGCGGCCTGCGGCATATAAGCCACCCGGTGACGGCTACGCGACAGCGGCTCGCCAAAAAAACGGATATCACCACGCTCAAGGGGAATGAGGTCAATCACCGATTTAATGATCGTTGACTTTCCGGCACCATTCGGGCCGATAAGCCCCATCACAGTCCCCTGCGGGACTCGAAATGAGACATCATCAACCACCCGATTTGAGCCATAGCTAACCGTCAAATCCCGAACAGCAAGCGCACTTTTACTCTTTTTCTTCTGCGGCATACTACTCAAGAGGCGCTTAGGGGGCAGGAGCCGGGGCTTGCTCGGGAGCGCGCTCAGGAGCAGGGGCTGGCGCTGCTCCAGGTGCGGGGGTCGCGGCAGGATCAACTAAAGCCTTGTGAATCGTGTCAGCGTTGTAGCGCATCACACCTACATAGGTATCCGTTGGGGCTTCAGCGCCGAGTGAATCGGCATAAAGCTCATCCGTTGACACATTCACGTCCCAGCCCTTGGACTTCACGGCCTCTTTCAGCGAATTAATGGCCTGCGGGTTGGCAGAATTATCCCCGAAAATCGTGGGCACTTTCCGCTGGGCAATAAAATCAGCAAGTTCATTGAGCTCAGTCGCGCTGAGTTCAGACTCAGAAGTGATCAAGTCAGTGGCCTTCACGTCAAGACCGAACTGCTTGCCAAAGTAATTAAAAGTATCATGCCCGCTGACCAAAATGCGGCGATCCTGCGGGATCTCCGTCATCTTCGTTTGCACATAATTACCAGCCTCGTCAATTTGCTGTTTATAGGATTCGGCATTTTTCTTGTAAGTATCGGCGTTGCCGCTATCCACTTCGCCGAGTTTCTTGGCAATACCATCCACCACATACTTCCAGTTCGTGGTGCTGTTCCAAATATGCGGATCGTATTTGCCGTGGTCATGATCATGACCGTGCTCGTCATGATCCTGCCAGGGCAACAAATCCTGCTCGGGAATCGCCGATGATACCGCAAATTGACGGTCGCTTTGGGCCTCTAGCTCATCCGCCATGTGAGTTTCCATGTCGGGTCCAGTCCACAACACCACACTCGAATCTTGAATCTTGGCCAAATCCTGGGTTGTGGGCTGGTAGGTGTGTGGATCTCCCCCCCCCCGGTCCAACCATCACAGACACATCGGCATTGGGGGCAATATTATGCACCGCATCGCCAATGTAACCCGTGGTGGCAAACACGGTCAGAGCTTTATCGCCACTGCTGTTTTTGGAGGAAGAATTATTGGAATCAGAATTATCAACAACGCAAGCGCTCAACCCTCCTACCAGCGCTGTTGCAGCAATAACAGCACTGGCGGTGCGGAGGAATCCACGACGGCTCGTGACCGACGCGCGAGGCGCGGCCGCAGGGGCAGATGCGGAAAAGAAGTAAAATCTCATGCCCAAAAGCATAAATCTGAACATATGAAACTCATCTAAATGGGGGCCCCTTTGGTTTCTTTTGGGGGTGTCTCTCTGTGGCCTAACCACATCCCTTTTTCACCCCTCACCTGAACCGATACCTGCTTTCAGGCACAATTTCAGCACCTATCCTATGTTCAATATCGTGCACGCATTATCCATTTACCGTGAATAAAACTAAACACACCGGCCACGCCACACTGCCTTGTCACCTGTGCGACAATAGCAGTCATGCCGCTTGACCACGACTCGACCATCGCCGCCGTCATCGTCACCCACAACCGCGCCGATCTTCTCCGCACCTCCCTCACTGTTGTTGCATCCCAAAGCCACCCCGTGGACTGGATCATTGTTGTGGATAACGGCGCTGAGGCGACTGTCCGGAATCTGCTCGTTGAGGTCGCCGGAGATAAAGGTGTCTACTTGCCCTCGAAACGCAACCTTGGAGGTGCCGGAGGTTTCGCCTACGGATTCCTGCATGCCCTCGCCCTCGGTGCCGACGCCGTGTGGTGCGCCGACGATGACGGCAGCCCCGAAGGCCCTGAGGTGCTGGCCACACTGCTGCGTTGCGCGGAACGCAACCAGCTGGAGGAAGTATCCCCTGTCGTATGCAACGCCAACACCCCGGACCGTCTTGCCTTCCCCTTGCGGCGCGGTGTGGAATGGCGACGCTACCGCCACGAACTCATCGACCCCGCCCACCCGGAGGATGATCTCCTTGAAGGCATCGCCTCACTGTTCAATGGTGCCCTCATTTCGGCCTACGCCATGGAACGCATTGGGGTGCCTGATCTGCGGCTTTTCATTCGCGGCGATGAAGTGGAATACCATCGTCGACTCGTCCGCTCTGGGCTGAAATTTGGCACCTGCCTCTCCACCGCCTACCTGCATCCCGATGGGACTGACGAGTTCAAACCCATTCTTGGCGGGCGGATGCACACCCAATACCCCGACAATCCCAACAAACGTTTCTTCACCTACCGCAATCGCGGTTTCCTGATGAGCCAGCCCGGTATGCGCCGACTCATTCCCCAGGAATACGCCCGTTTCGGCTGGTTCTTCCTAGTTCAACGCAAAGATCCCAAAGGTTTTGTGGAGTGGCTGCGTCTGCAACGCATGGGCTGGCGGGAACGCTTCTCACGCCCTGAGTAGCGCGCGGTAAATATCCAGACGATCCACGGGGGCGAGGGCCTGCGTCCCATAAGCGCCCAGCTCGGCCAATTTATGCAGGGACTGCGCGCACATGCTGCGGATATGGGTGGCGCTGAGGGGATCGCCATTATCGTTGGTCCAGCCTATGGCAGCCATCGTTTCCTCAATGATCTTGCCGCCCACGGCGGCGTCGGCAAGCGTAGACAGGGCGAGGACGCAGGACCAGAAGGCGTCGCGGGCCGCAGCCTCATGTTCAAGGGGAAGGGTGTCGCGGGCGTCGACAAGCGAGGGCTCCAGCACCGCCGGACGGGTCAGTTCCATGGCTTGCAGCAGAGCGACAAAGTCGTAAAGCTGGGAACGCTCGATGAGGTCCCGCACCGGTTCCCGAATAGAGTCAAGCACCGCCTCAATCGTGGCTTCGCCGGTGAGCTGCGCGTTTATCTCCGCAACATTGAAGGTGTCGTGGCCAAGCGCGCCGGAACCACCAATACACAAAGCATCAGGTGTGCCGGCGTCCCGCACGTAGGAATCGATGGTCTCAAGTGTGATAGTCCATAAACCCCAGCGGTACAGTAGCTGGTCCTCAGGCTCGGACAGGTACTGATGAACGCACTCCTGCACGTCCACGGCCGCATCATCACTGTGGAACGACCACGGGGTTTGCTCCTCGCTCAACCCGAAGCTGATGGACAGACGCGGTGAAGCTCCGTCAGCGGAAGCGAATCATTGATGCCGAGGTGACGATGCACGTCTGCCTGATCGACTGCCGCGCGGAAAATTAGGGTGCGCGGCTTCCTGCGCGTCGTGGGGAAAGTGATCACTTCCGCCAACGCGTCGCCTTGTGCCAATGAGGTGGACATGGTTCCCAGCGTAGTGACATATCATGCTTCAGGGGGCCACAGGCAGCGGCCGAACATCCGCCCCGAACTCTTCCTGCAGGTATTTGCGGGTTTTGCGTTGCGATTCTATTGCGTTCCACTGCTCCACCAGTTCAGCCACCGCCGTGGCATAGGCCCACGCATCACGCGCCTCCGGTTCGCCATGAAAACCCGCAGTAATGTCATCCAGGTCCGGCGTACGGATTGCTTCAAAACGCGGAAGCGTCAACTGTGGATTGTTCTTCTTCGCCTCTGTAGCCACAGCCTTATAGCGCTTGAGCTCGGCCTCCATGGCTTTGATCACAGCATCCACGCTGATCCGCTTATCGACGCCCAGCTGCTCCAGCACCGCATGATCACTGGCGCCTGGCGTGGGCAGCATCACGGTACCCGACACCACATCAGCCGCCTGTGCGATGCTGTGGCCCGTACCGTCACCAAATCCAGGCACCGCTGAGCGCATCCGCCGCAGCATCAGGGGCGGTCTGCACGTGCCAAACGACGAGTTGCTCACCGTCGGGAGCACCATTGGCCCCCTCAGCGGAGGTGACATCAACCACGGACACCGTGGGGTACATTTAACGCTCCCGACCACTCAAGGCAAACACTGCTGAACCAGTGAGCACGCCGAGTGCGGTGTGGGGGCGACCAACACCAACCTTGCGCAGTCCTCCAGCGAGGACCTTGTTAACTGCCCCGTTAACTTTCAGCACAGTGGCCACGCCAATGGCACCAGCGCCGAGAATCCCCCAGGTTTTCAGTGGGGAATCAAAATCACCAATCACATCATCAGACTCAGGGCCATCCCCAAAACCAAGGTCACCAACGCGCTGCTTGACGCGATCCATAATGATGGCTGGATCGTTGTTGGGGTCATCGTCAATGGAGTTAAAGTAGGCCACCAAACCAACCGTTCCCGCGGCGATACCTCCGCGGACCAGCCAGCGCAACGGCCGCGAGTCAACATAGTCTGGTACGGCCATAAACAGTCCGGCACCGACGGCCTGGGTAATGCGGGACGGCAGGGTGTCGTTAAGCAGGGTGTCATCCAACAGGGCGTTGTTACCGGCATATGTGTCATGGGTCTCTGTGCTCATGAACCACACAGTACTTGAGAAGACAGACACGGGGGTACCCTAGAGGGCATGTTTGGCCTGTTTAAAAAGAAAGAACCCGCCTCCCACATTGCAGCGGACAAGACCACCACCCCCATGAGCCCGGCCATGACCCTCATGATGGCGCAGGAAATCCCCATGCTGGACAGCAAGGATCGGGTGCGCGTCTACGAGATTTTAGACAACTACGACGGACCCGAAATCACCTCACAGGAGGAACTGCCGCAGGAGATCCGCGACCTCATGGATCTGTGATACCTACCACTACCTGCCCCACTACCTGCCCAAAAGCAATCATCAGCACACTCGCGTACGGACATAAAACCACCATAAACCCACACATTCGGAACGTGGGAATTATCACACATATAAGGCTTTCCTAAAACCGCCAGCTACAGCAGGAATACCACGCTTAACGTGCCCTTTTACCGTGATGGACGCGGCGTCGTCACGCAGCGCTTCCCCATCCCCTACCCCAAGCGAAACGTCTGGAAACAAACATGGGCGTGTAACTCCAGGCTAAGCATCGAAATCGGGAGTAGCCTGGTAAAGCGATGACGAGCGATAAGGGCGCGTCCAGCACCGTTGCTTCGAGCGGTGCCTTCGGAGCCTCAACACAGAAGCCAAATCTTTGACCGGTTGGGGCCGCACCGCCCCCTCCACAGCCGAGGTTCTTTCCACCCCCGACTTGGAGACCATCTGCGAGGCGGTTCGCCTTGTTGCAGAGCAGAACGATTCCAAACCTGAACACCTTCGCCGCGGCGTCATCGCACGTGGCATGGGCCGTTCCTACGGCGACTGCGCCCAAAACGCCGGTGGCCTGGTGGTGGATATGCAGCCATTTAACCGCATCCACTCCATTGACCCAGAAACCGCCATTGTTGATGTAGAAGGCGGCGTCACCCTCGACCAGCTGATGAAAGCTGCCCTCCCCTACGGCCTGTGGGTTCCGGTACTTCCGGGCACCCGCCAGGTGACCATTGGTGGCGCCATCGGGCCGGATATTCACGGCAAGAACCACCACTCAGCGGGTTCCTTCGGCGATCATGTGGTCTCCATGGATCTGCTGGTCGCCGATGGCCGGATTCTCCACCTCGAACCGGAAGGCACCCCCGACGACCCTAAGGGCGAATTGTTCTGGGCCACCGTCGGCGGCATGGGACTGACCGGCATCATTGTGCGCGCCCGCATCAAGATGACCCGCACCGAAACCGCTTACTTCATTGCCGATGGCGACCTCACCAGCTCCCTGGATGAGACCATCGAGTTCCACTCTGACGGGTCTGAAAAGAACTACACCTACTCGTCCGCATGGTTCGATGCAATCTCCCCCCGAACCGAAACTGGGACGCTCCGCCATTTCCCGCGGCTCCCTGGCCACCCTCGCCCAGCTGGAAGAACTCAACCCGAAGCTGGCAAAAGACCCGCTGAAGTTCAACGCCCCGCAGCTAGTCACCGTTCCAGATATTTTCCCCTCGTTCACCATGAACAAGCTCAGCATGATCGCCATTGGTGAGCTGTGGTGGCTGAAATCCGGCACCTATAAGAACAAGGTGCAGAACCTCACGCAGTTCTACCAGCCGCTGGACCTGATTGGCGAGTGGAACCGCGGCTACGGTTCCCGCGGCTTCCTGCAGTACCAGTTTGTTGTTCCCCGCGAGGCCGTGGAGCCGTTCAAGGAGATTATCCGCGACATCCAGCGCTCCGGTCACTACTCCGCTCTGAACGTGTTTAAGCTGTTCGGCGAGGGCAACCGCGCTCCCTTGTCCTACCCGATGCCCGGTTGGAATGTGTGTGTGGACTTCCCCATTAAGGCTGGTCTTGGCGAGTTCCTGGACGACCTAGATCGTCGTGTCATGGAGTTCGGCGGCCGCCTGTATCTGGCCAAAGAATCCCGCACCTCTGCAGAGGACTTCCACGCTATGTACCCCGGCATGGAAGGCTGGCTGAAGACCCGCAATGCCATCGACCCGAACGGCGTTTTCGCATCTGACATGTCGCGCCGCCTGGAACTGCACTAAGTAAAGGACTTAAAAACATGCTGAACGCTGTGGGTAAAGCCCAAAACATTCTGCTTCTTGGCGGGACCTCCGACATTGGACTCGCCATTGTCCAGGAATTTCTCAGCCACGGCCCCGCCCGTGTCACCCTCGCCGCCCGCCTCGATTCCCCGCGTCTCGACGCCGCAGTACGCCAGGTAGAGCAGGCAGGTGCCAGCGCCGTTGAGGTTATCGACTTCGACGCCGCCGATACCGATTCACACCCTGAGGTCATTGACGCCGCCTTTGCCAACGGCGATGTTGATCTTGCCGTCGTTGCCTTCGGCACCCTCGGGGACGCCGAAGAACTGTGGCAAAACCAGGAAAGGCTGTTGAAAGCGCGCAGATCAACTACACCGGTGCCGTGTCTGTGGGCGTGCTGCTGGGGCAGAAGTTCAAAGAGCAAGGCCACGGCACCATCGTCGCTTTGTCATCTGTTGCTGGTGTGAAGGTACGCCGCTCGAACTTCATGTACGGCTCCACCAAAGCCGGTTTCGATGGTTTCTACACCCAGCTGGGCGAAGCACTGCGCGGCAGTGGTGCCCACGTCCTTGTGGTTCGCCCAGGTCAGGTACGCACAAAGATGAGCGCCGACGTGAAAGAGGCTCCCTTGACGGTGGACCGCCAGCAGGTAGCTGAGGCCGTATTCAGGGCCGTCTTGGACCGTAAAGACATCATTTGGGTTCACCCGGCCTTCCAGTATGTGATGGCGGTGCTGCAGCACATCCCGCGTCCGATTTTCCGCAAGCTGCCTTTCTAAAACCCTCCTTGGGGACGTAAGGCTGATCCTAAAGTTAAAGGGTCAACTAGTTTAGACTGTTTGTTTAGGCTGGTCGGCCCTTTTACGCTTCCTTGCAACAGGGGGAGCGGGGGACATCCGCACCGGCGGTATCTACAGTTAAGCACTGCGAATATGGAACACTGGACGCTATGACACATACAGCTACCAGCGCCTCTGGCTCATCACGTGGCCATGAGGCGAAGCTGGCCTCCACTTCAGGCCCGGACCGAGGTCGGCATGAGGCGTATGAAACAGACATTGTGAGCCGTGGCTGGACCACGCTGGGCATTGTTGCCGCCGCTTTCGGCGGGGGTCTTTTTACTTTGTTGTGTTGGTTTGTGTTGAAACAAACCCATTTACCTGCGTTTGGCGGTTCCTACGTATCGCGCGCCGTGGGTAACGCTGGCACGATTGCCGTCCTGATTGTGACTATGGTGCTGGTGTATTTCTGGCTGAGAGACGAGCACAATTCGGGCAACACCTCTGCAGCTGACGTATCGGAATCGCATGATGCCCACACGTCCCGCAACCCCGATGATGCCCGTACAACAACATCGCGGGATGCGGATGTCACTACTAGGAAGCGCCCACGGTGGCGCACATGGTTGACCTATGTGGTGTGCTACCTCTCCCCTGCCGCCCTCGTGGTGACCACCATAGGTATCCCCTTGGCTGCCACCAAATTATATTTGGACGGCGTGACGGTTGACCAGGGCTTCCGCACTGAATACCTCACACGTATGACTGATTCGATGCAGCTCAAAGACATGAGTTACATCGATATGCCACCCTACTACCCAGCTGGTTGGTTCTGGTTGGGCGGCCGTTTTGCCAACCTCATTGGGCTGCCCGGCTGGGAAGCGTTCCAGCCATGGGCACTGGTGTCGATTTCCGCCGCAGCCTGCATGTTGGTTCCAGTATGGCAACGGCTGTGCGGCAGCCTTCCCGTGGCTACGGGCATTGCTTTGGTAAACGTGTGCGTGGTGTTGGTGATGTCGGCGGAGGAGCCCTACGCCGCGATTATCGCCCTGGGCACTCCCGCCGCAACGATCGTGGCTGGACGCGCCGTTCGTGGTTCGGTGTATTCGATGGCTGGGGCAATTTTGTTCCTTGGCGCTTCTGCCTCCATGTACACGCTGTACACGGCCGCCATTGCCCTCAGCGTAGTAGTCGTGGCTGCGGTGTTGGCTGCGGGCGCACACCGCACGCTGATGCCGCTGCTGCATCTACTAACGGTTGGCGTAGGTTCCATTGCTGTTGCGGCAATCGTGTGGGGCCCCTATGTCATGGCGGTGTATCGCGGCAGGCCACAATCGGGTGCTACCGCCATGCACTATTTACCCAATGAGGGCACACAGATCCCCATGCCCATGTTGTCTTTCAGCGTCATCGGTGCGCTGTGCATGTGCGGCTTGGTGTATTTGGTGGTTCGCGCTGTGGATCGTGATGTGCGCGCCATGGGCGCGGCATTGGTGGTGTTCTACGGCTGGATTGTGGCCTCGATGGTTGCCACGTTGACGGGTAATACCCTGCTTGGTTTCCGTTTGGACGCGCTGATTGCCATGCAGTTGGCAACAGCTGGCGTGCTGGCCTTGGCGGAGATTCGCCTCGTGGGGGTTGCCCGCTTGTATCCGCGCCTGGTGGGTCGAAGTCGTGGTCGCACGGTGACGTTGGTGATGGTGATTCTGCTGGGTTTTGGCGGTTTGAGCTATGCACAGACAATTTCGAACCGTAATCATGACGCGATTGATTTGGCCTATACAGACACGGACGGCAATGGCGAACGCGCTGACCGTTTCCCTGCGGATTCTGGCGCCCATTATGCAGAGATTGATCGCGTGATCCAGAAAGATGGGTATGTTCCACGGGAAACAGTGGTGTTGACGGATGAACGCAACTTTATGGCGTTCTACCCGTATCATGGTTTCCAGTCTTTTACCAGCCATTATGCTAATCCACTAGGCGAGTTTTCCATGCGTAACCATGTGATTGAAGAGTGGGCAACGCAGTCCTGGACATCGCTTGCCGATCCCCGCAGGTTCCGGGAATCCTTGGATGAGTCGGGCAAGCAGTGGCGCTCTCCGGATGTTTTCATTTTCACTGGTGACGTTGATGATAAGTCCAAGGGCTGGATGTACGACATCGCGGAGGATATTTATCCGAATAACCCGAATGTGCGGTTCCGCGGTGTGTGGTTTAATCCAGCGGTTTTCTTAAATAATCCTGAACATTGGAACGTGACCCAGGTGGGTCCTTTTGTGGTGGTGACCCGTATAAATCATGGCAGCTAACGTAAAATATGGCACTGTGTCAGAACCAATGCCAGAAAAACCGTCAGAAACCGCGCCCCGGTGGGTGAAGCGACTGGCCATTGTGAGTGGTCTTCTCGGCTTCGTGTTGTTTGTGCTCACCCCGTTCATGCCGGTGAACCAAACACAGTCGTCGTTTAGTTGGCCGCAGCAGAATCAGCTGAACAGTATTACGGCACCGTTGATTTCCTACGCGCCGCAGTCGATCGAGGCGTCGATACCCCTGCAGTCGTTGCAGGACATGAATCCTGACCAATCGATGGTGTTGTCCACCCTCCCCGCAGACAGTAAAGACGCCACCACCCGTGGCCTGTTTGTCCGCTACTCCGAGTCGGGCTTGGATGTTGTGGTACGTAACAAGGTTCCGCTGGAGCTGAACCGCGAGCAAATCAACGCCTGCCACCTGGCGCTGTGCTGCAGATTTCCTCCACCGAAGAATCCACTGTCGCGAGCATCCCCGGCGCACGGGATAGCAGCGGTGAGGAGTATCGCGGCGAGTTGAAGGGGGACGAGCGCCCGCAGCTGACGGGTATTTACACTGAACTCGCCAACACACCGGCCAACACGGCATCGCTTATCGACGCCGGGCTCAACGTTCAGGTGGAAATTAACTCACGGTTTACATCGTCACCCAGTATCTGGAAGTACATGAGCATGTATGGCGGTCTGATCATGCTGGTGGCGTCGCTGTGGGCGTTGAAGCGGATGGATCGCCTGGATGGCCAAGGCCACAGGAAAGTGCTGCCCGACGGATGGTTCCGGCCTCGGCTGTTGGACGCCATTGTGATTGTCGTCTTGGTTTACTGGTACATCATTGGCGCAAACACCTCCGACGATGGTTACCTGCTGACCATGGCCCGCGTGGCCGATCACGCCACCTACATGGCGAACTATTACCGCTGGTTCGGCGTGTCTGAAGCCCCGTTTGGTTCGCCGTATTATGACTTGCTGGCCTTATTAACTCACGTCTCCACAGCCTCTGTGTGGATGCGATTACCGGAGTTTGTCGCTGGCATTTTGACGTGGTGGGTGATTTCCCGTGAGGTGCTGCCACGCATGGGTGAGAAGATTAATGCGCGCAAGGTGGCGCATTGGACGGCGGCGTTTTCATTCCTGGGCTTCTGGATGGTCTACAACAATGGCCTGCGCCCGGAGCCTGTGATTGCGTTGGGCGCGCTGTTGACGTGGGTGTGCATGGAGCGCGCCATTGCGACACGTCGACTGCTGCCCGCTGCTGTAGGCGTCATCATTGCAACGGTGTCCTTGGGCGCCGGCCCGACTGGTTTGATGGCTGTCGCGGCGCTGCTTGCGGCATTGTCTAGCTTGATCAAGATTGTGTACCGCAGGTTGCCGCTGCTGGATGCTGGCCCCGAGGCATCGAGAGGCGCGAAAATTGAGGGTGTGCTGGCCATGACGGCACCATTCCTGGCATCGGGAACGGCTATTTTGCTGGCGGTGTTTGGTGATCAAACCTTGGCCACGGTGCGCGAATCTACACGCGTGCGGTCCGCCATTGGACCGGCTTTGTCGTGGTACCAGGAATGGGCTCGCTACCAAACCTGATGCAACAGACGGTGGACGGCTCGTTTACCCGCCGTTTTGCTGTGCTGATGATGCTGCTGTGCCTGGGGTTGGTGTTGGCTTCTGTGCTGCGCAACCGCAGCGTGCCGGGATCCGACGCAGGCCCGTCGAACCGGTTGATGATGGTGTTCTTCGGCACCATGTTCTTCATGATGTTCACCCCCACCAAGTGGACTCACCACTTCGGTGTGTACGCGGGTATTGGTGCCGCGCTGGCAGCGCTCGCTGCGGTGGCCGTGTCACACATGGCCATGCGGTCCGCACGTAACCGCACGCTTTTCATCGGTGTGATCCTGTTTGTGCTGGCCTTCTCTCTGTCCGGCACCAACGGCTGGTGGTACATTTCAAGCTTTGGCATCCCCTGGTTTGATAAATCCATACAATACCGGCACATTGAAGCATCCACGGTAATGCTAGTTATCGCACTGCTTGTGCTGCTGGCGGCCGCCATCCAGTCTTTTGCTGGCGACGTCCAGACCGCCCGCGCCGAAACCGAAGGAACGGTGCAGCAACTCAACGCCAAACGTCAACGCAACCAAATGAAATTCGCTGGTGTTGCCGCCGCCCCCATTGCCGTGGTTTCGGCTGTTGTGGTGGTGTTCTCCCTGCTGTCGTTGACCAAAGGCTTTGTCACGCAGTACCCCGCCTATTCAGTGGGGCTTGGCAACCTGCGTGCGCTGACTGGTAATACCTGCGCCTTGGCCAATGACGCCATGCTGGAAACCAACTCCAACGAATCCTTCCTCACCCCTGCTGACGGAACACCACTAGGATCATCCCTAGAAATTGGCGATAACCGCGGCTTCGATGCCAACAACGTGCCCACCTCCATCTCTGCTGAAGGTGTCGACTCGGGCGGGGAAGCAGCTGGATCCATCGCAGGTTCCACCGACGATGACACCTCCAGTGGTGACGCCGCCGGACAGTCCACCGGCACCTCTGGTGGTGTGCGTGGTGACGTTGGTGTCAACGGTTCCCGCGCGCGTCTCCCCTTCGGCCTGGATTACACCAAGGTCCCCGTCTTGGGCTCCTACACCGACGGCCCGCAGTTCCCCGCCGAAGTGACCACCGCCTGGTACCAGCTGCCTGAACGCAACGAGAACGCACCGCTGTTGGTGGTTTCCGCTGCCGGACGCATCGAACACCATGACATTAGCGGCGTGCACCAAGACGGACAGGAACTTGCCGTCGAATACGGTGTTCGCCAACCTGACGGAACTGTCACTGACACTGGCAGCATCGAACCGCTCGACATTGGACCCGCCCCGTCCTGGCGCAACCTGCGTGTTCCCATGGACCAGATCCCGGCCAACGCTAACGTGGTGCGTGTCGTGGCATCCGACACCAGCCTCAACCCGGAGCAATGGCTAGCGTTTACCCCGCCGCGGGTACCCACCCTGGAATCTCTGAACACCGTCATCGGATCCAGTAACCCAGGGTTACTGGACTGGTCGGTTGCTCTGCAGTTCCCCTGCCAGCGCACATTCGATCACTACGCTGGTGTCACCGAAATCCCTGAGTACCGCATCGCGCCCGATCACCCTGGCAAAGTCACGCTGTCCCCATGGCAGGACTACAACGGCGGTGGCGCGCTCGGCGTTGCTGAGGCAATCAACTCCTCCATCGAGGTGCCCAGCTATCTGCGGAATGACTGGGGACGTGACTGGGGTTCCATTGAGCGCTACCACCTGCGTACGAACTCCCGGGGAGTCGCACCCACCGAGGCGATCATCGACTACCAGGAAATCCACCGATCTGGACTATGGACCCCTGGTCGCATGAAGATCAACGACTAAAAACTTGGCTTCGACTGGTTGACTGAGAAACCCCCCGGAACTCTTGTCTGATGGCAAGGACTCCGGGGGGTTTCTTCTCGGTATTTGCGGGGGAGCTGGGACGCGTCAGGTAACTGGTCGGCTACCGCACTGCCCCAAAAACGCCATGTATCCGCCCAACCACAATCAGAAGGACCCGACCATGGTGTGGTTCTCGTATAAATCATCCACTACGAAGCTTTGGACGAAAACCGTAGGTCGGGCCCTGCCGTGAGCAAAACAGCCTATGCAAATTTAAACAGGATTACGCAAAAACAGCAATAGCTGTTACCCCCTTAGTCACTGAAGTTCCTGAGCAGAATGGTCAGATCGCCGATGTCGTAGTGGTCACTTTCAGACATGCGCCGCAAATCATTCACTGGGAGGGTCTTGTGATCGACCTGAGTTTGCACTTCAGTAGCGAAGGATCGTGAGCTACCCTCATCGAACCCGGCACTGGTTGCAGCCTGGGCAATCGTGTCTGAGGAACCTTTGCCTTCCGCAAGGGCAAGGATAACCTTGATCAGATCATTGTTTCCTTTAGACATTGCCTGAAGGTTGGAGGAGCCAAAGGCGTGAGACGATCCAGATTCCTTGGTACGAGCTGGGTTACCGGGGGTACTGGAAGAGTTTCCAGAGGACAGTCCTCCAGAGGACATATCGACAGAGCCTGATGGGCCAATTGTCTGCTTATCTTGGGCCAGGTTAGTACTGGTGGAGTCATTGGACTGTGTCGTCGGATTGTCCTGCGGCTTACTCGGCGCATTCTGAGACGTAGTGGCCTTGTCGTCCTTAGAGGTATCCTTGTTCTTGGATGCATCGTCTTTGGTCGCGTCTTTGTCTTTAGAAGCGTCCTTATCTTTGGAGTCCTTGTTATCTTTGGGAGCATCCTTGTCTTTTGGCTGTTCCTTAGGCTTTGGCTGCTCTTTGGGTTTGCCTGATGATGCAAAGGAATTAAGTTCATCCTCGGTACCATTGAACACGTTGATATCAACATCGCCCTTGATACCGTTGATGTTTTCTTGACCTTTTTGCCAAATGACCATGTGCTTCCAGCCACCGGGAAGCGGCTTAGGAACATCAGTGTAGGACGCGAACCACAGCGGATGATCCTTGTAGTCTTGGGAATCTCCCATCGCCTCAAGCCAGAAGTAGCGGTAGGTGTAGATCATCGTTGGGCGACCGGTTTGCTTTTCCAGTTCGGTGGTAAATTCCTTCACCCAACGCTGCACGCCCGCAGCATCTAGTGGGCTTTTATCTTGAGCGTTGTCAGTGGCAACTTCAAGGTCCAGCACAGGTGGGAGTGAATCATCACCGACAGTCTTCACAACCTTGGCATAAGCGTCAGCTTGGGCCTTTGCACTTTGCTTCACCCGAGCAAAGTGATAGGTCCCAACTTTCATTCCAGCGGCCCTTGCCTGGTCAACATCGTATTTCCAGTGGGGGTTTTCGTAGGAATCCGATTCAGTCGCTTTGATCAGGGCAAACTTTTGACCGCTGCCATGAACAGCTTTCCAATCAATATCCTCATTCTTATCGTTGGGATGCTGGTAACTGGCAACATCAATTCCTGGAATCGGGTTTGGGTTGACCGCTACCCCTTGAGCATTCGCTACAGCGTTGGGGGCAATGGCAAGTGCAGCTGCTGTGACCAGCGCCGACACAATAGCACGGTGCCGACGTTGGGTCGGCGTACGGAAATTGCTGATATGCATGAAAAATCAAATCCTCATTGTTATAAAACCTCGCCTTGTGCTGAGGCAACTAGTGCCATATACCTGGCAAAAGTTGCGTGATCTTACGTACTTATCAGAGCTGCCACCAACCCTACGTCATAACAAACGCTACATGTAGACACCTCGGCAATTGTGACCAATTAGAAACATCACATCTGCCACCCAAGCCGCCCATGCCCCGCGTTTATCACCCCCACGCCACAACCACAGCAGATGTGCGTTTTGATGCCGCAAAAACGCTAGCTTCTCAGGAATTTTCCACCCCCTACAGATGAGCACCAGCGCGACCGCTACTCCGTCGCATCACCCCCTCCGCAGCACAGTCCAGCTTATCGACGCCTCGCCCACCAGCGACACGCGCACCGTATCCAAACCCCAACCAAATGGGGGTAGGTCTCCCGCTAAGCGCCGCGCATGACGACGGGGCCCTGCCTGGGGCTTTCATAAAAGTCATCCACTACGAAGCTTTGATCGAAAACCACCGGCGGGCCCCGCCACGTTTTTTGAACTTAAGCAAATTTAAACAGCGCGACTATTTGCTGGCGTTACTCAGCAGAATGATGAGGTCACCAATGCTGTATTCGTTCTTGTCGGCCATGCGCTTGAGATCGTCAACGGGAAGTGTCTTGTTGTCGATTTGTTTCTGCACTTCACCAGCGAGTGTTTTCGTACCACCGGCGTCGAACCCGGCGCTGCTCGCGGCGTCGTTAAGCGCGCCAATGGAGACAGCACCAAGGGCGAGCGCGAGGATGATTCCGACGATTTCACCGTTGTTTCGGGAGAGTGCTCCGAGGTTGGAGGATCCGAGGGCGTCGCTAGCCTTAAAGTTGGGGGTCAGAACCTTGCCGAGTTTGACCTGATTGCCGGTGCCCAGGGAGTCAAGCTCGGCTTCGCTGCCATTGAACAGGTTCATATCGGTGTTGCCGGTGATGCCATTGACATTGCCACTATCGCTACGCTGCCAGAAGGTCATGTACTCCCAGCCACCGGGCAGTTCGGTGGGTACTTCGTCCTGGTAGGCGGCGAGCCACAGCGGATAGTCTTTGAAGTCGGTGGTGTCGCCCATTTGCTCTGACCAGAAGTAGCGATAGGTGTAAATCATGGGGGTGCGACCGGTGAGCGCTTCAACTTCAGTGACAAATTCCTTCACCCAACGCTGCACCTCTTCTGGGCCTACGCCGTCGTCGCTTTCAATGTCCAACACGGGTGGTAGGGAGGGTTGCGGCATGGTGCGGATGGTGTTGGCGTAGTTCGCAGCCTGGAGAGCTGCGCTTTCGCCGGGGCGCGCGAAGTGGTAGCTACCCACACGCAACCCTGCTTCCTTGGCCTGTTTGACGTCGTCCTCGAAGTAGGGGTTGGTGTATCCCTGACCTTCGGTTGCCTTGATAAAGGCAAATTTTTGACCGTCAGCTTCCACGGATTTCCAGTCAATGTCGGATCCATCAGGATGCTGCCAGTCTGCGACGTCAACGCCGGAAACGGGGTTGGCGTCATCGAAGGCCGTGGCTTTGGGCACGGAAATGACGCTGAAGGCGAGCGTGATGGCCATCATAATGGCCACCGTGACACCGCGGCTTCGGAGTCGACGGCCTGATTCTTGTGTGTGGGTAGTGCTTAAGTCCATGCGGACCAACGTACCTCATTTCACACATACAACAGTTTTCACACACGTAACAGTTGTCACACGGGTGTAGGAACACGTGACGCGCCTTACAGCCATGGGCGCTACAGTGGGCACATGCACGATCTTTACCGACTAGTAAATGGCCCCTGGCTCGACACCCACACCATCCCCGACGACCGTGGCGTTGACGGCACCTTCCACGCCCTCCGCGACACCGCCGAAGCCGACGTCCGCGCCATCGTTGAAGAGAGCACCGGGCTTGCCGGAACCCTTTACCAATCCTTCATGGACACCGATGCCATCAACTCCGCCGGCACCGCACCCCTCGCCGAAGACTTCGCGCTTATCGACGTCCCAACCATCACCGATTTCCTGCCCGCACTAGGGGCACTCGACCGCACCGGTGTGGGTTCTCCCCTAGGCTTCTACGTAACCAAAGACTCCGACGGCGACAACAACGTCCTCTACCTAGCGCAGTCCGGGTTGGGCCTCCCCGACGAGGCATATTATCGCGACCCCGACCACGCGGACACCCTCGCAGACTATGAACACCACATCGCCACCATGCTGGCATTCCTTGATGATGAACAACTCGGTGGCGTCACCCCCGTCGACGCCGCCCGCCGCATCGTCGAGCTAGAAAAAGACATAGCCGCAGGACACTGGGACGTGGTGGACTCCCGCGACAGCCTGAAAACCTTCAACCCCACTGACTTCGCCGACCTGCCTGAGACGGTACGCAGCATCCTCCTGGCCAGCGGCGTGCCAGAGCTGAAACTCATCAACATGATGCCCTCCTTCGTCCAGCACCTGGACAGACTGTTCACCGAGGATCGCCTTGGGGACTGGAAACTCTGGGCCACCTGGCACATCCTGCTCAACCACGCCGGGCTGCTCACCGACGACATTTCCCGCACGAACTTTGATTTTTATGGCACGAAACTGTCCGGCGCGACCGAGCAGCGGGAACGCTGGAAACGCGGCGTAGGCTTGGCGGAAAATCATGTGGGTGAAGAAATCGGCCAAGAGTTCGTAGCCCGGCATTTCGCCCCTGAATATAAAGCCCACATGCTGGAGCTGGTGGATTACCTACTCGCCGCCTACAAAGAGCGCATTTCCGCGCTGCCGTGGATGACGGAGGAAACCCGAGAAAAAGCGCTGGTCAAACTGTCTAAATTCCGTGCGAAAATCGGTTACCCAGAGGTGTGGCGCAGCTTCGAAGGACTGTCCTTCAACCCCTCTGGTGCTTCCCTGGTGGCTAACGCCCGCGCAGGGTCCGCGTTTACGCACGATTATGAGCTGGACAAACTGGGCAAACCAGTAGATCGCGACGAATGGGTGACCACCCCGCAAACCGTTAATGCGTTCTACCATCCCGTGCTCAACGACGTGACCTTCCCCGCAGCCATCCTCCGCCCTCCGTTCTATTCCCCCGATGCCGATGCAGCCACTAACTTCGGCGCTATCGGCGCGGTGATTGGCCACGAAATTGGCCACGGATTTGATGACCAAGGCAGCCAGTACGACGGCGATGGCAACCTCAACTCCTGGTGGTCTGACAAGGACCGCACAGCCTTTGAAGAACTCACCGGAAAACTTGTCACACAGTTCGATGGCAAAGTTCCCGCAGTGCTCGCTGACACGGATTCCAAGGGTGTAAACGGCAAGTTCACCCTAGGTGAAATATTGGCGACCTTGGCGGTTTAGGTATTGCCGTGGTGGCGTACAAACGATACCTGGCTGACCACGGCAAAGACTTCTCCACCACCGAACGCATGACGGTGGACATTGCCGGGTCCGACCCTTCCATGCAGGATGTGGAATACAACGGCCTCCAACGCCTCTTCCTCTCCTGGGCACGCATCTGGCGCACCAAGATCCGTCCAGAACTGGCCACGCAGTACCTAGCGGTGGACCCGCACTCCCCCGCCGAGTTCCGCTGTAACATCATCGCCGCCAACGTCGCGGAATTCTACGATGCCTTTGATGTTGACCCCGAAAGCGGAACATGGATTGCCCCCAACGATCGAGTGACCATCTGGTAGCCCGCCATGAATGATGTTGTGCATGACGATTCCACAGGGCCGCGACTTTCACGTTGGCGGCCAGGACCGCAACCTCTCGGAGGCCGAGCAGCTTGAGCAGCTGAGCTGGTACATCCACGAGCACCATCCCATGCCCACCGCACCTGCGGATAAAGACGCCTGGCTCGCCCGCCTACCCGATCGACTCACCCACGCCGCCATGCTCATGCTGGGGGCTGCGGTGGATCACACCATGCCGGGTGTGGCTTTCACTCAGGGCGTTGAGGTGCAGGAACTGCCCGAATTAGCTGCGGTGATGTTCATTCCACAGCAGCCGAACGACCGCCAGCGCTGGGCGGTGTCCCTGAGTCCCGGCTTGTCTGCTTTCGCGCTGGATAATGCCTGGCGCCCCGAGGTCGCCGCCGCAGCAAACCTCTCCGGCACCACCATCATCGACGTCTCCGACCCCAGTAAAGCCGCCTCCGCCATCGAGTACGCCCGCGCGCAGGGGGCACAGCACGTCACGGCATGGGGCACAGCGGAATCAGCGGCGGATGCCTGCTCTCTCGCCCCGCTTATCGACGCCCTGCTGCTCACGCGACCCGTGTATGCCCCCGATGCATTTATTGCCTCAGCAACAGGATCCTGGCCTGCGACAATGATCCAGCACGGCATTCGTGATGACGTGGCTACACGTTGGGAAGAAGCAGAAAAACGCGCCACTGTGCGGGAGTACATGGCGGAACACCATGTACTGACCCCAGCAGTGGCGCGTCAACGCATTCAGGATGCGGCAGAGTTTCTACGCTCGGCCTAACGGTGTGCGAACGTGCGTGGCTTTAGAGTTTTAGAGGTTGCGCACCAAGCCACCGCTGATCTGACGATAGGCGGTGGCTTGCATAAGAAACAGTGCTGGCATGACGACAATCAGGCCCAACCCACAGGGAAGGAAACCAGCAACAAAGATGAGTCCCATCACAATACTGAAGCCCAAAAGTATCAAATAGTGGCGGCGACCATAGTTAATGCTCAACGACAGACATTCAGTAACCGAGCCGCGACCATCGAGAAGGCTGGAGTACAGGAACATCAAGAATGGCGCAAGGAAAAATGAACCGATACTAATAACTACAGACACCCTCAAAAAAACGGGAGAGCTTAATGCTCCCAGTGACAACCCTAACCCCAGCAAGCCAGCAACGATCTGAATTGCAAAAACAACACCAAACTGGGGATTTGGAATGCCTCAGAAACTGACACCGATCCTTTATCGATATATTTCAGCGCAGCATTAATCCCGAAAACGCCCAATACACCACCGATAATCGACGGAATATTTCGCTGTAACGTACTACTCACCGTCGGGGCTGCGTCTGGATTTGACACATCGTATACTGGCCCCGGAACGATGATGGCCACGACTATTCCAATAAGAGCAATAAGCACCCCCATCAGCAGAGTCATGCCAATCCAGAATCCAGGCTGCTGGAACACGGCCTTGAACCCAAAGCTGATGGCTCCACCAAAGTCAAGTTTTCCGGTTCCATTGGCAGTTCCACCAGGGTCTGGCATACCCGAATACTGCTGCTGTTGATACTGGGGGTTAGCATAGCCGCCATGGTCATTTTCGGGATGTTGGTAGCCATCGCCACCTGGCTGCTGCGGATATGGTGGGTATGTCATATTCCTGCTTCCTCCTACTTGCATGTGCAAAAATAATTAGAGTTCACGTTCAAATCTAGTCTACTATTTTTCCGCACGTTTTCGGGCCGCAACAATGTCATCCATATGGGCAATTGCCCAATTAACAAGCATCTGAAGCGGTTCAAGCAGGGAAAGCCCGGCAGCCGTGAGTTCATATTCCACTCGTGGCGGAATTTCGGGATAAACCTGCCGCGCTACCAAACCATCGTGAGTGAGTCCTTTCAGTGTTTGGGAAAGCATTTTCTGAGAAATGCCGTCCACACGATGGTGCAGCTCAGAATATCTCAGTGGTCCTTGGGCAAGGGCGTTAATAACCAGTACCGTCCAGCGATCGCCAATCTTGGTCAACACATCCCGGGATGGGCAACCCCGAGCAAAGGGATCCCATATGTTTTCCGCCACATCCTGCATAATATGTAACTCCTCAGAGCTGGCTTACTACCTTCTGGTAAGTGAACTTACCATAAAGTACCTACTTTCCAGAAGTAAGTTTTATGGTTAGGGTGTGAACCGTACGACCAACACAGGCTCACACCACAAGGAGAAAACAATGAGCAACATCCTCGTTATCGGCAGTACCGGCATGGTCGGGTCCCGCATTGTCAACGAAGCAGTCCGACGCGGACACACCGTCACAGCTGCTAGCCGCTCAGGCAAGCCAGTTGATGGTGCCGCCCGCGCTACCGCCGTCGAACTGGGAGACACGGATACCGTCGCCAAACTCATCGAAGCCCCCGAGACCGATGTCACCATCATCGCCGTCTCTCCCGATCGCACAGGAGGCTCAACTGAACCACTGGTTAATGCCCACAAGAAGCTGATTGATCGTGGCGTCAAAGGTCGTGTACTCATTGTCGGCGGTGCTGGCTCACTCCAACGTGAAGATGGCTCGCTACTGGTAGACAGCCCTGAATTCCCCGAGGAATACAAGGCAGAGGCTCAGGCGTTTGTGAAAATTCTGAACCTATACCGCAATTCAGATCTCACCTGGACCATGCTTTCCCCCTCCCCCGCTATCGCACCCGGTGAACGCACCGGCAACATCACTCTTGGCACAGATTCCCCCGTCGGTGGTGCCGTATCGGCCGAAAACTTCGCTGTGGCCATGATTGATGAGGTGGAAAACCCCCAGCACGTCGGCACACGGTTCACCGTGGCCGACGCTTAAACTAGCCAACTAGTTCAATGGCGGTGGGTTTTTGCGGAGTTCATCAACAGAGATGGCACGTTCCTTGATGGAAATACCATTGTTGTCATCCTGCGTGATCTTGCCTTCCTCGTCCCAGATGGTGACGAAGTTAAATGCCTGCCAGTCATTGGTCACGCGCTTTGCGCGGCTGACGCCCACGCCTGGGAAGTAGGTGCCAATAGGCTTTCCTTCCTTATTGCGCATTGGCTTCCCATCTTCACCCTTCATCAGGATGCGTTCATCTTCGGTACGAACGCCTTTGTCAGGATAGTAATCAGTCCCCATTTGCAAATGGTACTCCGACTTATCCCTGTCATCTGTGCCTTTATCATCTTTCTTCACCAACCTGGCGTTAACCGTGGCGAAAACAGCCTTAATATCCGTGGTGGGAAAACCCTCAGCCAGTTCCCTTGTATCTGTTTCACTACCCCAACCGTGGAACATACGGTTTATGTCACTGGCGGGTGTCACAACCTTATTGTCACCTTCAGGGTGTAGATCAGGGGTCAGAACATCGCCACTGGCCCCATGCTTGGGAAAGTCTTTACCATCAACAGCCGTGTCGCTTACTTCCTGCCACTTACCGGTGGATTTCCGCAGCACATAGAGCTTAATGTTGCTCATTTCCACACTGGTGTTGCGTGCTTGGTTTCGCGTGCCGTGAAGATTTCCAGCCACGGCACCATGGCGTTCCAGGCATCAGCATCTTTGAAATCGGGGTGCACCAGGGCTTTCTTGTAATAGCCCGGTGTTTGATCGCCATGCGGGTTGGTACCCATCACGAGGGTTCCCGGTCCGTAGAAGCGTTTCCCCACCTCACCGTTGTAGGCGAGGACTTTGTCGTTTTCCTTGGTCATATCAGAAATGACGGTGTCCAACGTGTTGACGTTTTCCGCGGCAAACGCCGGGGTCATTCCCGTAGCAAGGGAGGCCGCAACCACCCCTGCCATCACATGTTTAGCTAGCATCCGTTTCACGTGCGCAATATCCTTCCAACTCTTGAGCAATACCCTCTGACCTGGGGTATCACAAGAGATATTCTACGTAAAACGATGTGTTGCTGCAGAAGTGCAGGTGCTGACGGGTTTTTGGCTAGATTTGGTGCTACCTAAAGACCATACTGGCTCAGGTCGATGCCCTCCAGCGGATCGGATTCATGCCCCTCCACAACCGGCTCATCAACCTCAGCGATGGTTACAGTCGCGCCTGTGGAATCCGCCACAACCGCCATGCGTCCAAACTCCGACTCCCACGGCTCGCGCACAACCCCACCGCCCAGCTTCTCTGCCTTCGACACGGCCTCATCCACATTCTTCACACCCACATACGACTGCCAGAACGATGGAACCTCACGCGGAAACCTCCCCTGCGCGTCCCAGATACCGGCGAACGGCGCGCCGTCGACAAGCGCAGTTGTGTACCTGAAACCCCCAGCCTCCGTGGACCGCGTCACCCAATCGAACAAATCTCGGTAAAACTCCGCAGCTTCCTCATAATGATTCGTGCAGGTCAGCTCGTGCCACACCGGAGTCCCCGGTTCGCCCGCCGCGATGAACGCCTCCTCCGAATACGGCTCAATCGCCCCAAACAACCCGCCGGAAGTATCCACCAACAGTGCCATCCGACCCAAATTCACATCCGTTGGCTCCGCAAGTACACGCCCACCCAAGTCCTTCACACGCTGCACAAGCGCCTCAATATCATCCGCCAGAAAGTACGTCACCCACGTATCAGGAAGCGGCGAATCCTCAGGCTTATCGACGATCGCTGCTACCGGAAGCCCCTGCACGCGCGCCACGCGGTACCCCACATACAATTCCTCAAAGTCCCAGCCCAAAAGCTCGCCATAAAAATGCGAGGACTTACGAACATCCGAGGTCATCAAGTCAATCCAGTAGGGCATGCCACCCTCAGCCATAAAAGCAGGCATTACATATTCCTCCACTTTTCAGGGTCAAAATCATCATCGGCGGTAGCTTCATCAAAATAATCCAACTCCTCGGCAGTGGCACGCACCACCCGAGCAGATTGACCACCGAACCCCACCACATCCCCCTCGCGCAACGTCTTACCGCGGCGTGTATCCACCACACCATTCACCGTCACCTGGCCGTCCGCGATAGCATCCTTCGCCTGTCCACCGGTTTCCACCAGATTCGCCAGCTTAATGAACTGCCCAAGTTTAATAGTCTCATCGCGAATCGAGACGTCGAAAGGTTGCATGACTAGCAGTCTATGCTGTACCCCCGTGGTGATGCGAAGAATCGCACCACCCACCTACATCACAATCAGTACGCTGGAGCGAAACGTACAGCAGTCCCCGTTGCAGAGACCATCATCATGCCGTTATCCGAACCCATGGTGACATAGTCAATATCAACGCCAACGACACCTTCAGCCCCCAATTCAATAGCGCGCTGCACCATCTCCGCCAGCGCATTTTCACGAGCGTTGATCATTTCTTCCTCATAGGCTTGGCTGCGGCCGCCAACGATGTTGCGGAAACCGGCGGCGAGGTCCCTGAACATGTTGATACCAGAAACAGTTTCACCAGCAACAACGCGGATGTACTCTGAGATCTGCCGTCCCTCAACATTGTAGGTGGTGGTGACGATCATGATTGTTCCTTTCATGGCTGAATAAACAAATTCCCTGTCCACTGTATGCATTTCGGCGAGTTGATGACCTACCGGGGGTGGTTTTGAGAGAAAAAGTTGATGGATGCGCAGGCAGTGCGAATCCAGGAACATGCTTCATCGAAGCTCAGATAACCATGTCTCGGATCACACGTGGATTAAGGACGATAACGGAATAGGACACCCCTATTTTCACCTGCTCATCACCAACGTAATCACTAGGAATCTCAAAGTCCCATGAACGACCTGGGGCTAACCCCTCCCAGGCGAGTGTGTGCAGCGAGTCTTCATCTTCAAGAAACTCACCATCAATGCCTCAACGTTAAACGAGCCAACGTTCGTAATCGTTGCTGTTTCCGGGGAAGTTCGCGATATTCGAATAAGGCGTTCCAAGGACTCATGATCCAGCTGTTGCTCCATATGTACACCTCACTGTGGATTTGAGATTGTCGGTTCCATCATATGAATCCCACTTCAAACACCACTGAAATGTCAGGACCGGGGCTGGCAAGAGCCGCAAACCACGCTGATAACAATGCACCAAACGTAACTAGGGACATGAAAATGAATAGTGCCTATACCTGATCACGGGGCATAATCTGCATCCTGTCGATGTTCATGTGGGACGGCAGCGCCGCCACCCACCGCACCGCCTCGGCAATATCCTCGGCGGTGAGGTTGAGGTGGCCTTCGTAGACTTTGTCAGCGCGCTCAGCGTCACCGCCGAATCGCACAAGCGAAAACTCCTCCGTTTTCACTCGGCCAGGGTCAATCTCACAAATACGCAGTGGCTGCCCAACCTGTTCAAGGCGCAACACCCTGGTCATGGCAGCAACTCCGTGCTTGGCGGCGTTGTACCCGGCACCGCCCACGTACGGAACATGCGCGGCAATCGACGCAATATTGATTATCTGCCCGTCGCCTGATGCGATGAGCTTGTCCAACAATGCCTTGGTTACCCGCAACGTCCCGAGCACGTTGGTGTCATACATCCACTGCCAATCGTCAAGATCAGCATCCGCAACGGAATCCAGCCCTTTGGCACCACCAGCATTGTTCACCAGCAGATCACAGTGTGGGACACGGCTGGCAAAACCAACCACGGAATCCTCACGCGTGACATCAAGTTCAATGGCTTCCGCGCTGCCACCAGTGGCACTAATAGCTTCTACTAGTTCTTCCAGCCGGTCCGCGCGACGAGCTGCGGCAACAACATGCCACCCATCTGCGGCAAGCGCCACAGCGGTTGCCTTACCAATTCCACTGGACGCACCGGTTACTACTGCAATTTTTTTAGTCATGGCTTTCAATCTACCTGCGGAAGGAGCGGTGAGGAACCCTTCACGCGGTCGTCGACAAGCCCGGTTGCCTGCATAAGCGCATAGCAGGTTGTAGGTCCAACAAAGCTGAATCCAGCCTGCTTGAGTGCCCGCGCCAACGCGGTTGATTCGGGGCTGGACGTGGGAATATCTGCGGTAGACTCCAGCGGTTGTTCACGCGGTGGCGGGGCAAAACTTGTCATAAAATCCACCAAACCTCCCTGATCACGCAGTTTCTGTGCAGCGCGGGCATTGTTCACCAACGCGCTAAGCTTCCTTGGATTGCGGATCAGCGAGGGATTGGTGGCAAGCTGCTCAATATCCTCATTGGTCATGGCCGCCACGGCATCCACATCAAAATTGTGGAAAGCAGCACGCAGTGCCTCCCTTTTACTCAACACCAGATTCCACGATAAGCCGGCCTGCAAAGGCCTCCAAGCACACGCGCTCAAAAAACTCAGCCTCGGTGGTCGCGAGCGCGCCCCACTCATAGTCGTAGTAGTCGCGGAGCTGGTCATTTGCCATTGCCCACTCAGGTCGAACACGACCATCCAGTGGGTTGTACACAAGCCCCCGAGCTTCCAGATCGTCCCCAAGATTCTCCATGCTTCAGCACCCTAGACAATGCGCCAGACATACGGGGGTACCGTCACCCCCTTCATGGCCTTTGACAAGGCACAATGGTGTGATGAACCAGACTAATCATGCCATCACGTACGTCAGCGATGAGCACCGAAAAATGGTGGCCGGTGAATGGTACCTGCCGTTTGGCCCCAGAACTCAGAGAGCTACGGCACAACGCCAGTATGCTTGCTCATGAATTCAACCAGCTTGGTCCCACCGACCCCACCCGCAGCAGAGGCATTCTCGGCCAACTTTTTGGCAACTTGCCCGAGTCAAGCTTCCTCATTCCGCCTGCTTCAATTGACTACGGCATTCATACATTCGTTGGCGAAGGTGCGTACATCAATTTCAACGTCACAATCCTGGATAGCGCTGAAGTGCACATAGGTGATCGCGCGCTCATTGGACCAAACTGCCAGCTCATTACCGTCGGGCATCCCGTTGATGACGTTCAACGACGCCGCGATGCCTGGGAACAGGCCGCACCCATACACATTGGGGAAGACGCATGGTTGGGTGCAGGAGTCACCGTACTACCAGGCGTGAGCATTGGTGCTCGCAGCGTCATTGGAGCGGGCAGCGTGGTCACGCGCAGCATTCCAGACGACGCTGTAGCTGTAGGGAATCCGGCGAAGGTGATACGAGACATATCCAAGCACTAAACTACTCCCCGTGCCCTTTGATCTTGACCGTATTGGCGCTGGCCTGCCTGTTGCCGCGAGCCTGCCAGAGTTGTCGCACGCACTTGGCAATCAAACCGCCAGCCGAACAACTGCGGTGATTCAGGCTCCGCCGGGCACGGGTAAAACCACCCTCATCCCGCCCGCGCTACACAATCACACTAAGGGGAAAATACTGGTCACAGCCCCGCGTCGTGTTGCGGTAAGGGCGGCGGCACGGAGGCTCGGCACCTCGACCCGCAGCGGGCACGTTTAGTGGGTTTTGCCGTGCGGGGCGAGTATCAGCGGGGCGATGCGGTGGAGTTTGTGACTCCTGGGGTGTTGCTGCGCCGCCTGCTCACAGACCCGGGTTTGGAGGGCATCAGCGGTGTCATCATTGATGAAGTCCATGAACGCCAGCTGGATACCGACCTCGCCCTGGGAATGCTGCGTGAACTGCATGAACTGCGCAATTCGCTTGATTCACCGTTTTATCTCGTGGCTATGTCTGCAACTGTGGATGCCCAGCGTTACTCTGAGTTGCTTGATAACGCACCGATTATTGCCACTCCCGCTGTCACGCATCCTGTTGATGTGCTGTACCGTCCGGGTCCGCAGCGGCTGGGTGTGCGGGGCGTCGAGAAGCAGTACCTAGAGCATGTCGCGCGAGTGGCTCGGGAAGGCATCGAAAAGCATGGAGAATCGGTGTTGGTGTTTGTACCAGGGGTCCGCGAGGTAACTGCTGCGTGCGAGTTGCTTGATAATGCAATTCCCCTGCATGGAAGGCTCAGTGCGCGAGAGCAAGATGCCGCCCTGACCGATCGTGGCACCCCTCGCATCATCGTATCTACGTCAATTGCGGAGTCCTCAGTGACGGTTCCTGGGGTCCGGGTCGTGGTGGATTCGGGGCTCGCCAGACAGCCTCAGCACGATGCAACGCGCGGCATATCTGGGCTGGCCACGGTGGGGTGCGCGCGGTCATCAGCCGAACAGCGGGCAGGTCGTGCAGGTCGCGAGGGGCCGGGCATCGTCTACCGGTGCTACACCGAATCCGAGTTTGCGCACATGACACCGCACGCCACACCAGAAATTTTCACCACTGATCTCACTCAGGCGGCGTTGTTCATGGCGTGCTGGGGCAGCCCCGACCTGCCGCTTATCGACGCCCCTCCTCCCGGACCGTTTCAGCAAGCTCAAGCAACATTGCAACAACTGGGGGCGGTGGATTCCTCTGGGACGGTGACCAACTTTGGACGTCGTCTGGCGTCCATTCCTTGTGATCCCAGGCTTGGGCGAGCACTACTACTCACAGGTACCCGGCGCGCCGCAGGCATTGTGGCGTGTCTTGCGGATGATCCGCGTGGGGACATTGCCCGGCTCACGCCGAATAAGGCCGAAGCGCAGCGGTTGCATTCTTTGGTAACTTCCTCGGGTTCCTACGATGATTCCCCTGGCGTGGTAACGGGCCTTGCGTACCCTGAGTTCATTGCCAAGCGAGTGGGTGAGAATGAGTTTCTGCTGGCTAGCGGCACTCGAGCCGTGACGCGTGATAATACGTTTGCTGGTGCTGAGTGGTTGGCGGTGGCGTCGTTATCCTCCGCAGGTGAGCGGGTGTACATTCATGCCGCGGCCCACCTCTCGGAAGACGAAGCGCTGTCGTTGATTGGGGTTTCGGAGACCGTGGAGGCGTCACTTGTGAATGGCCGGATTCGCGGCAGAAAAGTTCGCAGAGCTGGGAAATTGAGTTATCATCCACGCCTGTTGCTGTGCCGCCAGAGCAGGCTGCAGAGGCGTTGGTCGCTGGCTTGGATGTGTCGTTGTTTCCTTGGTCGCAAGCGGCCACAGAACTGCGGGATCGTTTGGCGTTTGTGCGTGCGCAGCGCGGGGAACCGTGGCCAGATGTGTCCGATGCCGCGTTGAATTCCATGCTGGGCGACTGGCTTGCCCCAGAGATTCAGAACATTGCCCAGGGAACGCCATTATCGCAGGTAGATATGCTTCCAGCGCTGCGCAGGCTTGTGCCGTGGCCGGAAGCGGCATCGTTTGATGAGTATGCTCCCTCGCAGCTCACTGTCCCAAGTAGCCGTCATGTCTTTGTGGATTACAGCACCGGCAGGCCGGTGGTGAGCGTGAAACTTCAGGAATGTTTTGGCCTCGCTGAATCCCCTACGTTGTGCGGGCAGCGGGTGCTGTTCCATTTGCTCTCCCCCGCTGGTAGGCCGCTGGCCGTGACTGATGATCTTGCCAGTTTCTGGTCCGGACCGTATTCCCAGGTCCGCGCCGACATGCGTGGCCGTTATCCCAAGCATCCATGGCCGGAGGATCCGTGGTCTGCGGAGGCGACGGGACGAGTCAAGGGGCGGGGAAAACGCTAAATCATTCGCCTGCACGGCTTATCCTACGGCAGTAAAACCTCAACGCATGAGGAATCCGCGTCTGTGAGCAACGCCCGGCAGCGTTCGTATTCACTATCCTCACCGATGAGTTGCGCAGCCAACGCCAACGCAGCAATGGCGCGCAGCACCCCATGATTTGGTTCATGTGACCAGGGCACAGGCCGAACCCCTTCCACCCGTGTGCCCTCAGCCGATCCAAGCCGCGATGATAACCAGTGCGCGCAAACGCATATGCTTGTAGTTTCTGCTGGTCAGTCGTGCTGTTTGTACTGGCACCCTCCAGCGCCTGCTCAGCTAGAATCGCCCAGGCGAGCGGGCTTTCAGGGTGGGTAAGCGCATTGGTGTTGGTGTCTTCTGGCAGCAAAACCGGTGGTGGGAGCAGCATGTCTTTAAATTCGGTCATATGTTTCAGGGTACTTGGGTTTTGGCGCACACAGTTTTAGGCACGAACCGCGCCGCGCCTTTACACTGAAGCGGTGCCTCAACTCCGCACTTTTGACAAACGTTGGCTCGCGGTTCTTCCGCTGAGCATTGTTGTGGGGTTTCTTTTTGATAGGTGGAATGTTCCCGCAGCATGGATTCTCGCAGCAATTCTCTGCGCCGGTGGTTGTGCGTTGTTGACTCGCCGTGAACTGGTGGTGCGCTCGGAGGCAACAACATTTGCCAAGGCGCTGATTGCCATGGTCGCAGCGGTTCCGTTGACCACAACTCCACCACAGCAGCTGGCGCATTTTATTTTTCCTGGTCTCATGGTCGCGGCTGTGACGCTGGCCATGAGTTGTGCGGGTGGATTAATCCTTGCACGAACACGCAGGGGCGACATCTCCCCAGAAACAGGAATCTTGTCGCTGCTGGCGGGTGGCGCGTCCATCATGCCGGTATTGGCGCAGGAGCTTGGTGCTGACTATCGATATGTCGCCCTATCCCAATACCTCCGCTTACTCGCGGTGTCGTTCACCTTGCCGCTGCTCACACCATTTCTAGGCCTGTACGCACAAGGCACCGTCGCACAATCCGACCCTGGCACATTCACGTGGACAAGCTGGCTTGTCATGATCCTGATCATTGTCCTCGGTGAACCCATAGGAAAGCTCCTCCGCCTCCCCGCCGCTGGATTCCTTGCACCATTGTTTCTCACGGTTACGGCGCTTTTTCTCCTCCCAGAGGGCACATCACTGCTTCCTCCGGATGCGGTGCGGGTGGCAGCGTTCCTCGCCATTGGCTGGATGGCAGGCGGCGGTTTATCGACGACCGCCCTCACCAGCTTTGCACGTCAGCTCCCCATCACCATTGCGTTTATTGCAATTCTTCTTACGGGCTGCGCTGCCATGGCTTGGCTACTTCATGCGTGGCTAGGGGTTTCTTACCTCGACGCCTATCTAGCCACAACTCCTGGCGGGCTGGAAACCGTACTGGCCCTAGCGGGCGAAGCCAATTCCGGCCCGGTTGTTGCATCCGTCCAGATTATTCGCCTGTTATTTGTGTTGATTATCGCAGGGTGGTTGCCGCAGCTGATTCACACCCTACTGTCCTTGGCACACAAACCGCATTAGTCTCTATTGTTATGCCGATAAAATCAAAGCGCACACTGATGCGAACCATCATCGCATGCATTGTGGCTCTTTTACTATTCGTGATCGCTGCGGTGATTTACGGCGTTGTTCACAACCAACAAGCCACACGCACTGGCTCTTTGTGCGCTGAATACGGCATACCTGCTGACGACCCGCGCTCCAACCCCGAACCCCTCCCTGAGACTGATGAAACTGGCGAAAACCGTGAAGTGGCACCAGACAACAGCATCAAGATGAACCAATCCCTTGACGTGCACGGCATTCGCAGCCGCTACCACGTGTTTGCGCGGGGTGTCGACTTCTCGAAGCCGGTGGGCGTGGTGATGCGCCTACATGGCGATGGCGCCTATGAGTACGATCACCCGGAGGGCCTGCTCAACTGCATGGCTTCTGTTGCGGCATCCCACAACATGATTCTTGTTGCCCCCCGAACCCCCGATCATGAAGGCACACGCACCTGGTGGGAGAACATTGGTGAAAGCTCCGAATGGCTTTCAGGGCTGATTTCCCAACTTCGGGAAGACTACGACAATGTTGACACACATAACATGTGGTGGATGGGGTATTCCGGCGGCGCGGAACTCATCAGTTATGGGCTTCTCGCACAGGAACCGGAAAACATCACAGCTGGCGCCATTATGATCGGCGGCGGCGGGGCCCCCACAGACAAACCAGACCCCGCACCAGCACTAAACGCCAGGTTGCCCTTGTACTGGTACGTGGGCAGCAAAGACAACGGCAAAGATCCGCGCTCAACTTTCAACGCCCTGAACGCAGCCAACAACGGCGCACACTGGTACCGCTCACGTGGCTACGACAATGTTCAAGAGTACGTCATGGACGGCGACGACCACTTCAGCATTCCCCAAGCCAAAATCCTTGATGATGTGCTGAACAACCAGAAGTAGTCCACCGCTTATCGACGCCGCTCCCCTCACCGTCTGCGGTGCAAGTTGCGGCCCACATTGGTTTCGCGTTTCTACGATTTTTGTGTCGCGTTTCTACGAAAAATCCTCCGCATTTCTACGAATCGCATAGATTCCGCAGGTCAAGGTATGTACGATGGGTGGCATGGAACTTCTACACAGAAACACTGAGTCTTTAGGAAACCAACTGTTGACCACTTCCCCGTCAACAGTGATTCCGTTGCGCTCGGTGGCAGGGTGAGCACTCTGGCGCAGATCTTAGAAAGCAACGCGGTGCCCAGTATTACCTTGATGACGTGTCTGTACAAGACCATTGCATAATCGGTATTTCGATAGATCACGCCTCGCAAACACTCATCATTGACGAGGTACAGCTTTTCCCGAACTGCCACGCGCAGTCAAGGCTAGCGCTGATCAAGATCATCGACCAGGGCGTTTTCTCACCGGTTCCGCTAATTTGTTGAGAATTTGCGGCGATACCGAGTTTGGCCGGCGAGCAGCTGCCTCCGATTGCGAGATTTAGCCATGAGAGTTACACAGCCACAATAACACTTCATCTTACAAAATCCATGATGCTGATTCTCAATCCCTTCCTTTAGCTCGTCATGGGCAAAAACGACCGCGCACGCATTAGGCAACAGGTAGCTTTCCCGACGTTTCAAAATCACCAGAACCACTGTAATCCCCGGCTGTCTTCGACGGGTACCTTTTCACGCGTTTTGGAACGAGACGCTGCTGTGCTTTCTGAGTGTAGCCAAACCCAACGAATCACCACTCAGGCTTCCCCACTGCGCTAACCAGGCAAGGTGAGTTGGTAAAAGCTCGCTTGTCGGAACAAGCTGGCATCCCCAGTAGCATCCAAACCTACCGGATGCCTCGACTCATCTATATCTTTGTACAGCTCATGGGACACCCAATTGTGTTGAGGGTGGTGGAAGAAAACAATGATTTTGACTCCGGTCTAGCGATGCAAGGCAGGTTTAATACAGCCGAACAAATCTCAAACAATGTCAAAGGCCGCCGGTGGAGTGCTGAAGTATCTGTTGTAGAACTGGAAGCAACAGGAATGGAGCAGAACGCTACACGCTGTCACACTACCGAGATCGTGATGGCATCATGGATGTGACTGGAACTCCAGATGGCGAGAGATTTATGCTTTTGAAGTAAAAGCTTCAGCCACGTACAAAGCCGATCAATTCCGCGGCCTCACGTACCTTCGAGACAAACTAGGAGACCGCTTCCTTGGCGGTTTTGTCCTTGGTACAGCCCCACAAGGGTACCGCTTCGCGGATAAATTATGGGGTCTGCCAGTATCGGCGTTGTGGTCTATTTAAGCTGATTACCTTAATAGCCACCGGGGTACCCGTTGAGCGTAATCCTCATATGTTGCCCCAAACTTCTCTTTCAACACCGCTTCCTCTGCGGGAATCTGAAATCGATCAATCATGGCAATATAAATCACGGCAGGCACAACAGCAAGCAGCGATTTTCTCCACAAAGCATGCGCAAACAGCATTCCAGCCGTTCCGACGTACATGGGGTTTCTGGTCAGGCGAAACGGGCCGGATTGCACAACAGTTGCCGCTGCGGAAACATTCATGGGGTCCACGGTTGTAGCTTCAGCCCTGAATTTGGCCACTGCAGAGGCACCCATGAGTGTGGATGCCGAGGCCAGACCAAGTGCCGCACCCCGTGACAGCAACGTACCTTTGGCTTTTCGACCAAACCATAGCTGCACGATAGCAGCGCCGAGGGCAATAGCGGCGGGAGGAATACGAAAATTATCCATACCACTACAACAGCCTAGACCTGAACGTTTTGCAAAAGGCGATGCACCACAAGCTTATGAAACGGCCATATAGCAGTCAGATACGCAGATCCCAAGGTCGAATAGGACCGTGCTTGCGTCTCTACTCCACCATGCGTACTGCTAGAGACGATTCAACGACAAACCTGACGGTATATGAGATGTGCTTATCGTTGTTCCCACCAATTACCGCTTCAGGGGAAACCTCGTAAAAGGTGAATGGGCCAGCAGCTGATCCGACTTGAACGCTAAGATTCGGAGGATTAGGTTTTGGCTGTGGCGCAAAACCTACTGTTGAGACTACACGGTCTCGCAGGTGCATGAGGATGTGCAGCCATCTAGGAGTTGCCGAAAGCAGCATAGTTGTAAACTTCACAGCATCCCAGCTGGGAGGAATATTCGCGTAGTGGATATCAGCGCGCTTCATTGTCGAAATTCCGTCCTTGTCCTCATTTCGTCTCGATAGCCGCAGTGTACACTCCGCAACAAACACATGTAGGGTGGACGCGTTTCCGACAGGCGAGACAGAGGGGAAAATCATGCAACGTTTTGAGAATAAGACCATCCTTATCACTGGCGGTAGCAGCGGAATCGGTTTGGCCGGGGCGCGACGTCTCGTTGAGGAAGGCGCGCGGGTCATTATCACTGGCCGTACCGAAGAACGTCTTCAGGCTGCGGCTGCTGAGCTGGGTGATAATGCTATTGCCGTGTTAGACAACGTGTCGGACGGGAAACACTGGAACGCCTCATCCCCGTGGTAGAGAAAGTGGGTTCGCTTGACGGTTTGTGGCTGAATGCCGCTTATGCTGTTGGCGCACCGCTGGAGGAGACAGATAAAGCAACAATCGAGGACATGTTTCAGGTGAATGTGGTGGCACCGATGCTGCAGATGGGTGCGCTTTCTCCCTTCCTGAATACCGGGGCGTCGGTACTTGTTACCTCATCGAGCGCGGTGTACGAGGGGCAGCCGGGGGTTGCGCTGTATTCCGCCAGCAAGGCCGCTATTCTCGCGGCGGCACGCAGCTGGGCGTCGGAACTCGCACCGCGCAATATTCGGGTGAATACCCTGGTACCGGGGCCAATCACCAGCAACTTGCGCTCCGTGCTTCCTGATGAACTGCGTTCACAGTTTGAAGAGAAGCTTGCCGACGTCGTGTTGCTTAAGAGAGTGGGTGACGCCAAGGAAGCTGCCGCCGTGGCATTGTTCTTACTGTCCGATGATGCCAGTTACGTAACCGGCAGTTCATATGTGGTGGATGGTGGGCTGCTTATGAGCTGACACGTCAACGCGAAACTTTGTAGACAGTATCTCGTCGTCCTTGAGTGCCAACCATGGTGACCAGCCCATTGTCCAACAAGGCTTTCAGTGCATACCGCACTTGGCCTTTTGACAGCGCCGTAGCATCGGCTATATCGTTCAGGTTGATACTTCCGTGCTGGTCAATGACCCCATAAACAACTGACGCATTCTTGCCATATTTGTCCAGTTGAGCATCCGTTTCCGTGTTGGCGTCTGTAACTGGTTGCGGTTCTGTAGCCCTAGCTGGCACCAACCCCATAGCAGCATTCCCATGCCGTAGAAGCCGCACAGAGAAATGGACTCCATTGTCCGTGAAAATGGGTTTTCCCAGGTTACGGTCGTCCATGCTTTCTATAGCTTCACGGATTCCGCCACCTTCACCTTCAATGATGGGGTACCCCTCAGGGGTACGTAGCTGGCGTGCAATGTAGTACAACCGGGGATTTACTGCCACTGGCGTAATATCTGCACTTTCAAGCTGTCGAATCGATACTCCCTGCAAACCACCGGGGCTGGTAATAATCAACGCATCGGGCAGTAACCGAATCTGAACACTCTTTCCAGCCCCCAGGGTGTTGGGGCCAAGGTCTCGATGTACAAGGGCGTTGGCAATGATTTCACGAATCGCGTTGAGCGGAAGCTCAGCAAGATCAGTCATGTGCCCGTTATCAAGGTAAACACGCACTGTTGATATATTTTGTTCCACCCAAGCCATGGCATCATGCAGAAGCACTGGTAATGGACCATCGAAATGCGTCAGATTACGTGTTCGCTGCCGTGATCCATCGCGAGGCAATCGCACTGCAGCCGTGACCTGCAGTCCTGGCTCCGGGCCTTGCGGATAGTTGCCAAGTGCATACAAACCAGCAAGGGTCAGCTCTCCATCGCTGGTAATGATTCTTGTCAGTCGTAAAAGTTCAGTGTCATCATGTACCCGCGCAAGCCTTCTACTGCTCTTGCGGGAGTTCACAATAAACTCTCGTAGAAGATCTTCATCAAGGTCAGCCACAGATGTTCCTGGAATTGGCGCCTCATCGTAGTGCGTTCGTTCGTTTGCTCCAAGCTTCGCTACTTCAAGCATGCGGAGATCACTGTCGTTCATCACGTAGTCACCGTCAGCTTGGCGAAGGTACGCTTTCCCCTTGTACAGTGCTGGCTTGTGCATCAAAGACACATTGGCCACCGAGCACACCACAATGCTTTTATCGTCAATGGTCATGGTCTCTGTGTCCACCCAGGGCGCTGGCTCAACCAGGTTTCGGGCTTGACTCACAATCCCGGCTTCAATCTCTGCGGCATTGGGCACGCCAACCAGCTCAAAGTCCGCCTTCTCATCAACACCTAAGATGATCGTTCCACCTTCAGGCATGTTGGCGAAAGCACACAGCGTTTCTGGCAGGTTTTTCGGCAATCCCCCAGCTGCCTTTTTCACTTCAACAGTAGCGTTATCGCCACGGTGGCTACGCAGGTGCTCAATGATCTGGAGCACCTCTTCCTTTGACCAACCCACACTGTAAGACTACAAATTTACACTCTACACTGCAAACTTTTTTACACTGTAGAATGCAAAAATTCCCCGAACAGCACTTTTACACTGCAACAGTGTAAATCACACTGCAAATTTTTACACTCTACACTGTAAAACTATCCTTGTTCCGCCGCCCATTCGTTAACGCGGCGCGCGCTTTCTTCTTCACTGAGGTCTTCCACCCTGGTGAGGATGGTCCACCGAACGCCGAAGGGGTCGCACATGGAAGCGTACCGGTCACCCGAGACAAAGGTTGTCAATGGTTCGCGAATAGTCGCACCATGATCAACAGCACGGTTGACCACATTGTCCACGTCTGGGCAGTAGAGCGCTAGAGAATAGCAGTAATCTTCGCCTGCGGGCGGTGCCACGGTGTGGTACTGGGGGTTGGGGTCGGCAACCTGGAGTTTTCCCTTCCCAAAGTCCAGTTCCGCGTGCATCACTGCGCCGTTTGCCTCAACGATGCTCACGATCCGAACCCCGAACACTGATTCATAGAATGCAATGGCCTCCCTCGCATGTGGGATGGTGAGAAATGGTGTCAGGCTGGTTGAGCCGTGCGGGATTCCGTTGGTAGTGTGCGCGCCTGTCGCGCCATGGTGTTTTTCCATACAATAACCGTATGAGCACGCTCGACCCCTATTCTTGAAGATTCGCGACAGCCATGCCAACCCTCTCCGATAGCCGTGGAATTCTGTACCCGCATCACCTACCGCGTTTTGAGCGTCGCCCCGCCCCCGCTGATCTGACGCACATGATCCGCTGGTTCTGGATACCACGCTGGAATCTTCCACCGGGTGAAGTCTCAACTCAAAAAGTGTTGCCTTTCCCGCAACAAACCTGGTCATTGAACCATCAATGATAGCTCTGCACGGCCCCACCACGAAGCTATCCACACGCAAGCTTCGTGGTAGCGGCTGGGCAATAGGCGCGCTGCTCAGACCTGCGGGTACTGGCGCACTTCACCCCGGCATGACGTGCGACGCCACGTTGCGTATCGATGCCCCCGCACTCCACCGCAGTGTTGTATCGTCCATGCCACATGATGCTGACGCGGCCGTCGATACGTATGCGCAGTGGATGCGCGAACGCGCCGCCGACGTTGATGAAGGCGGGCAGCTCGCTAACCGCATGGAAGACATTATTGCTGGCGACCGGGGTATCGTGCGGGTGGAGCAGGTCGCGGAGCAGCTTCATGTGTCGGTGCGGAGTGTGCAACGCCTGGCCAAAAAGTATGTGGGGGTTTCGCCAGTGGCGATGATCCGCAGGTATCGCCTTCAGGAGGCTGCCCAGCGGCTACGTGAGGACACGCACACAACCATCGCGCAGATAGCAGCGGACCTGAGGTATGCCGACCATGCGCATCTCAACGCGGATTTTCGGCAGGTTCTGGGCTTCAATCCGGGAGATTATCGACGCACCAGCGCCTAAACCAACACCCCTACCATCTCTGCGGATTTTTCCCACAGTTCGCTGGCAGCATTGGGGTCGGCAGCAAGCGGCGCGCTTTGGCCGGGCGATCATTCTGGTAGTAGCCACCGGGAATGAAATCAACACCCAATCGTCCGTTAACCAGGTACACCATGCGGTCTGCTCCGTAGTTGGTGGAACGCAGGAAGGGCTTGAGTAGTCGGCTGCTGTAGAACCGCGCCGCAAGGCCCGTGGTGCCTGTGCCGATGTTCGACCCAATGGAACCGGGATGGTACGACACCCCGAAAATGCCGCGGTCGGCGAATCGCACGCTGAGTTCCTTGGCAAAAAGAATGTTGGCAAGTTTGGAGTTTCCGTACGCTCGGGTTGAGGAATAGTTATGCTGCAGGTTGAGGTCGTCCATATCAAGCTCGGAGAACAGTTTTGCGCCTAACGACGCCGTGTTCACCACCACCCCTTCACCTTCCGCAAGCTCATCAAGCAGCAGGTTTGTCAACAAGAATGGGCTGAGATGGTTAACTTGGAAGGTTTTCTCGTAGCCGTCCACGGTTTCTTCACGTACAGCGCCGAAGATACCGCCTGCGTTGTTAATCAGGACGTCGATACGCGGCACCTTCTCCTTGATGCGGGCCGCGAGGTCACGAACCTGACTCAGATCGCCGAAATCGGCGGTAAGGTAGGTGCAACCTAGAGGGTCGGCCACCGCGCGTATTTTCTCTGGGTTGCGGCCGACCAGGATCAACGTGTTATTGTCCGTGGCCAGCCGTTTCGCTGCGGCGGCCCCGATGCCGTCGCTGGCTCCGGTGAGGATGATGGTTCGTTTCATGCCCCCGACCCTACCGAAGCGGCTTTAACGAGGCATGCGCGGTCATCCCATCACGACGTCCCGGAGAATCTCCATGGGAATGGATCCCTGCGCCAACGCCTTTGCGTGGAATTCCACAGCGGATAACCCAGCCTCGGTTGCGTCGGAACGCAACTCTTGCCAGAGGCGTTGCCCCAGTGCATACGAGGGCGCCTGCCCGGGCCAGCCGAGATAACGGTTTAGTTCAAAACGTAGGTTCGCGTCGGCCATGGCGGTGTGCGAGCGCAGGAATTCACCGGCATAGTCGGCGTCCCATACACCCTGTCCATCGGGGGTTTTCTTGCCCAAGTGCACGCCGATGTCAAGAGCGACACGGGCGGCACGGAAACGCTGGGCGTCGAGAAGCCCCATGCGGAAACCGGGGTCTTCCAGGTACCCCAGCTCGGCCATGAGTTGCTCGGCGTACAGAGCCCACCCTTCACCATGCCCGGAGTTCCAGCAGGCCACGCGACGCCACAGGTTGAGCTTGTCGCGCTCGGTCAGCGCCAACCCCAACTGCAAGTGGTGTCCCGGCGCGCCTTCGTGGTAGACGGTGGTGAGTTCCTGCCAGGTGTAAAATACTTCTTCACCTGCAGGAACAGACCACCACATGCGCCCTGGCCGGGAGAAATCATCGGTGGGCGGGGTGTAGAAAATGCCGCCAGTTCCTGCGGGGTCAATGAGGCATTCGATGGTCCTGACGGGTTCGGGAATATCAAAGTGCGTGCCATTCAGATCACTGATGGCTTTATCTGCGATGCCTTGCATCCATTCTTTGAGGGCATCGGTGCCATGGAGTTGGTAGCGCTCCTCTTTGTTGAGGCGTTCCATGGCTTCTTTCACCCCAACGTCGCTGCCGTAGAGTTCGGTAGCGATGCGTTCCTGTTCGGCGGTGATGTCCTTCAGGCGTTCTAGTCCCCAGTCGTAGGCTTCATCAAGGTCCACGCGGGCTCCGACGAACTCGTGGGAAAACAACTCGTAGCGTTCCCGCCCCACAGCGTCGTCGGTGGGGGCTTGGGGTGCGAGTTCTTGTTTCAGCCAGTCCGCGAATTCCCCGAATGCGGTCCGTGCTTGTGGGACTTCCTGCGCGTGCCTGCCGACGCCCAGTCGCTCCAGCATCGAGCCGTCTTTGGCCAGGTCAATACATTGTGTGATCACTTCGTTGATCTGGCGGATCGCCGCGACGTTTCCCTGGGATGCTGCGAGGGTAAGGGATTCCTTGTACCCCTCTAGCGCTGCGGGCACTGCTGCAAGGCGGCTTTGCATATGTCGTTTGGGAGTGAGGTTGAGGGTGTCGCGGATGGATTGGATGGGTGAGGCGATGTTATTGAGGTCACGGTAGTTTTCGCCACGTTCGTGTTTGGCTAGTTCCACCCCTAGGCGGTCTTTCAGCACCGCGGCGGTGACCTTGTCCACGTCGTCGAGAGTGTTGTCGCCCGCAGCCTCTTCTTCCATCACTGTAGCGAGCAGGGTACGGGCTTCAACGGCGAGGGAATCATAATACTCAGGTGAGAAGTTTTCTATATCGCCGTCACGGCCGTGGATGCCCCAGGCGGTGGCGGAGAGAGGTGAAAGTTTCGCCAGGTTATGCACGTATGTGTCACAGGCGCGGTCGAGCTTTGAGGGGGTTCGCTGTTCAGTCACAATGAGACATGCTACCCGTGTAACAGGATGCCGCGATGGGAAACGCTCAGGGAAACCACAGTAGAAGTAACAGCCGGAACCCGCCACGCGGCACGGCAGCCAGAAAAACGGTGTATATCAGTCTCCCCATTTCCCACCGGGCGCGTGCCACTGTTCCAACGCGGCGAAAAGATCATCAGATTATCCACCACAATGAGGGTAGCAATGTACTTCGGGTTGATAAATCCCGCGTCGCACATGCACTGGAGGGTGTACACGAAGGGGGTCCAGAAACCGTCAATGTTGTAGAGCACAATCGGCCCGGTAATCTCACCCAGCTGTTGGAGGGTAAGTACTTCACTGAGTTCTTCCAGGGTCCCCACTCCACCAGGAAGGGCTATGTAGGTGTCGGCAAGTTGCTCCATTCGGGTTTTGCGCTGGGCCATGGTGTCCACCACTTCCAGCTCAGTGAGGCCAGGATGAGCAATTTCACGGTCGACGAGGCTGCGGGGGATGATGCCGGTGATGTGGAGCCCATGTGCTGTCGCGGCGTCACCAAGCACACCCATCAAACCGATGTTTCCGCCGCCATAAACGACGGAAATGTTTCTCACGGCTAATTGTTCAACAATTTCAAAGATAGCAGATTTGTAAGTCAGATTATGCCCGTTTGCAGATCCGCAGTAGAAGGCAATACAGTGTGGGGAATGCGGCATGACCTCCACATTAACTGTTAATATAGGTATTGTCTTCCTCTGGTATAGAATTTTTCAATGACCCAAATAGACCATCCGGTCTATTGAACTTATCTCACAGACTGGGAAATTTAAGTTTTTCCTAGACGGCCTAGTCTATGTTTTATAGACTTTTTTTCATGCGCACCCTGGCAACAACCCCAGCAACACCGTACTTCATACTGCCCGAAACACCGGCTGCCGCATGCTTGCATTACCTACGACACCACGGATTAACCACCCGTAATGAACTTGTAACACGTACAGGATTCTCTCAGCCCACGGTGACAAGGGCGGTCACAGCACTTATTCAGGCACAGCTGGTCCAGGAGCGCCCCGATCTCATCTTTTCGTCCGGCCCGGGTCGGCCGCGCGTACCCGTGGAACTAGCCCCTTCGCCACGACTTCACGTCGGAGTTAGTATTTTTGCTCACGAATATTTCGTCGGTTATTTTGACACCAAAGGTCGCACAGTACGGCACCGTCAAGTGCCCTATACGCTTTCACGAACCACGCCGGAAAAACTATGGGAGCACATTAGTACCTCAATCCATCTCACGGGATCTTCGCTGGGACTGCCCATCGCCAACATAGGCATTTCCACCATCGGCACCGTTGACGACCAAGGCACCGTCACCATGCCACTGCCCGGCTGGGGCACCATCAACTGCACCGAAAAACTCCTCACGGAATTCGGTGCACCCGTCAGCGTCGCAGACATCGCCACCTCACTCGCCGCAGCGGAACTTTTCTCCGCCCCCACCGGACCCGTGCCACCCACGCTCGTCCTGGTTGCCGACGACACCTTCAGCGCCGCCACCATTGTTGATGGCGTGGCCGCCCCCATCAAAGCACGCAACCAACCACGGTTCAGGCGCTTATCGACGCCGCGACTCCCGTGGTGCACGAAGCCAACATCCAGCGCATCATCCTTGCCGGTGCCAGCTTTGTGCGTGACCAAGACCTCCGCTCCCATGTGGGACAAAAACTCTCGACCAGCGGGAAAGACACCATCGAACTGCGGCTCATCCCCGAGCGTGAACTGGAAATGCGCTCCGCAGCACGGGCGATCGCCCTCGATCGGTGCATCGCTCACCCGGTGGCAAGCTAGCCGGAAGCAGGCTAGCTGAAACGCACCTCGTCGAGGGTGAGCGCGGCGTCGATACCCGCCTGCGTGCTGGCCGTCACAACATAGCGTGCGGCATGGGGAATGAATGCGGCGGATTGCTCGTCGCTCAACTCTCGGCGAACCTTCGCGGGAACACCTGCGGCCAGGGACTTTGCCGGAATCTCCTGGTGCTCCAGCACAATCGCGCCAGCGGCAATGAGCGACCCCGCCCCCACCACCGAATGCGACAACAACGCTGCCTTCATGCCCACCAACGTGCCGTCATGCACAGTGGTCCCGTGCAGCAGGGCCATGTGGCCAACTGTCACATCGTCGCCAATCGTGCAGGGTGCGTCCCCATCCACATGAACGGTCGAATTATCCTGAATATTAGTGCGCGCACCGATGCGGATCGGGCCCACATCACCACGCAACACGCACCCATAAAACACGCTGGAATCGGGGCCAATCACCACGTCACCAATGATGGTGGCGTTCGGGGCGATCCACGCTGACTCGTGGATCCTCGGCACAGCGCCCTTAAACGGCAGAATCAGCGGCTGCATGCTCATAACTAGGAATTCCTCTCCACTTCATCCTTCACATCATCAATGTTGCGGAACACCACGCCAGTGATCCCCAGCTCACGGGCAGCAGCGACATTGTCGGGGTTATCGTCAAAAAACACCGTCTCCTCGGGTGTGGAACCCAAGTTCTGCAACGCTGCCTGGAACGCACCTTGCTGCGGCTTAGCCACCCCCAGATCGCACGAGAGCGTCACCGCAGCAAACCTGTCCAGCCACGTATGCTCCTTCAACACACGCTCCGCCAGGCCGCGCGGAATATTCGACAACAAGCCCACGCGCTCCCCCTGCTCGACCAGGCCAGTAACGTATGCAATCATCTCCTCATCGGGAACCACCCAGCCGCTGTAGTCCACGTCGATCACAGTATCCACATCAAACGGCGGTAGGTTGAGGGCCTGACGAAACTTCTCCCAATACTCCTGCTCGGTGATAAGCCCCGCATCCAAGTCATAGCGGAACTCCCAGTACGTCTCCCATATCTCTGGACCCGCCCCCACCGCTCTTTCAATATCGCGCAGCGCCCCCTCCTCTTGGACTTTCAGCAGGACACCATACAGATCGAAAAGATACGCAGTCATAGCACCAAGGCTAAATGAAGCAGTATCCCGCTGCAATCATAATCCAGTGTGTGATCAGTACCTGTCAATCACGAGCCTATCGGCAGCACGACCTGGGTGCGCAGGAAACTCAGCCGGATACCCCACAGCAGTGACAAGCCCAATGGCACGGTCATCACGACCACCCAGACCAATAGCCTCTTTCACCTTTTCTTCATCCCACCCTGTTGTCGGGCTGGTAGCCAAGCCCTCAGCCTGCGCGGCAAGCAACGCAAACCCAGCAACAAGCATCGCGTCCTTCATACCAGCCTCACGCAGTTCAGCCGGAGTTTGGATCCCGCCACTGCGCAACCACAGCCTTACGTTCTGCTCCTAGAATCTCTTCCGCATCCTTAGGGAAGGTTTCCGCACGAGCAACGGTGACCAGCACTACCGGGGCGTCGATAAACTGCCGTTGACCAGATGCTTCAAACAACGCCTGCTTTACCTCTGGATCACGAATCACCACGAGATCACGAAGCTGGAGATTGAAAGAACTCGGTGCCTCCAGAGCATGAGACACGACGCGATCCAGCACCTCAGCCGGAATATCCTTATCCTCAAATTTGCGTGTGGCCCGCCGGGATGCAATCGCCTCTGCAACAGTTAACGACATAGAAACCTCCATAGTTTGATCAAATTTGCCACTATCCTACACGCTCCATCCCCGACACCGGGTTGTCCAGTACACTCGCCACATGATCAACTTCGCCGACGCCCCCGACGTTATCGCCCCACAGCTACTCGGGTGCGTGCTCACCATCGGCGAGGTCAGCCTCCGTATCACGGAGGTAGAAGCTTTACCTCGGTGCGAATGACGAAGCCTCCCACGCTTATCGAGGCAAAACCGCCCGCAACGCCGCTATGTTCGGACCTCCCGGATGCCTCTACGTTTACAACTCCTATGGCATCCACAAAGCAGGCAACATTGTGTGCTGGCCCGACGGCACCGCAGGCGGAGTGCTTCTGCGAGCAGGTGCCATTGTTGCTGGTAGCGACGTCGCGCAGGCCAGGCGCGGCGACGTCCACCCGCACTCCCGACTCGCTCAAGGTCCAGGCAACCTCGGGAAAGCACTCGGATTACTCATTGAGCACAACCACTCCCCCATCTCGCAGGACCCAACTGATGCGGAGGCTGGTTTTCTTTTAGTCAGCCCCGATGAACCCGTGGACTACATGACCGGGCCGCGCATCGGTATCAGCAAAAACACCGAACCCCATTGGCGTTTCTGGATTCCTGGGGACCCCACGGTGTCGAAAAAACGCAGGTGATGCTGGCTAGTCGAGGGATATGCCCAGATCATTCAACATCGTGGTGCCAGCTGGAGTGAGCTTGACAGCGCGAGTCCCCTTTACCCGCGTTATCCACTGGCGAGCAAAGAATTGCTGACACACGTACGTGCCCAGTGCACCACCAACGTGAAACTGGCGCTCTGTACAGTCAAGACAAGCCTTCGTTATAAGCTGTTTGGAACCATCGATTCCCCAGGAATGGAAGAAATGCACGCCGTCAGTAGTGACTGCCCAATCCGGCGCAATGAACCCCTGCTCAATGAAATGGGTGCAAAGACTAACCCCAAGTCTTCCAGCGAGATGGGAATAGCAGGTACGTGCATCCGCTAAAGCCTTAGTAGTTCGATGTGCATTCAGGCTTTGAGGTGTTGGCAGTAGATCTGACGACAATACACCAAGAGCCTCGATCACTTCCGCAACATGGCTGCCAGCAAGCGTGACATAACGATGGCGCCCCTGCCGAATGTCACGCGCAATATCGACCTTAACCAGCTTATTCACGTGTTCCGTTGCCGTGGATCGCGATACGCCTGCATAATGCCCAAGTTCGCCAACAGTCCAGGCAGTGCCACTCATGAGCGCTGCGCACATTGCTGCACGCGACTGGTCGGATAGCACATCGCAGAGGACAGAAACATCCGGAACTGCCTCGGAAAAATAACGCGTATTCATTAACAACCACTCTAGCGACCACTTTGTTCGCCCCACATCGAACCAAAACGGTTCTATGGTCACATTCATACCCTCGACCACAGCTTACAGTTATCACGTAAGGCAATCATGCGACACCTTAATGAGCGCATAGCACTGTGCACAGTATTATGCGGCTTCTTCGTAGTTATGCTCGACACGACCATTGTCAACGTGTCGCTTCCCTACATCGGCAAAGACCTTGGTGGCACAACCTCGTCTCTACAGTGGGTGGTTGATTCCTATACGCTCTCATTTGCCGCTTTGCTTTTAACATCAGGTACTGCTTGTGATCGCCTGGGAGCTCGACACGTCTACCTCGCAGGACTTGCTACATTTGCCATATTTTCTTTCCTGTGTGCGCTTTCCACATCAATGTGGGCGCTGATTATTTCGCGCTTTTCAAGGCATTGGAGCGGCCATGGTCGTTCCAAGCTCGCTCGCCTTGATTGCGGAAATGTACTCTGATCATGCACAACGAACAAAAGTAATTGGCTTGTGGGGCGCAGCTGGAGGAATCGCAGCAGCACTTGGACCTATTGTGGGTGGCATGCTGGTTTCAGCAATAAACTGGAATGCGGCATTTTGGATCAACATACCGATCATCACAGCCCTCATAATGCTGGTCATCGGCGTTATACCTGTACAGAAGGCCAGCGCCGTTAAGCGATTCGATCTATGGGGGCAAGTCACCGCGATAGTGAGCTTATCCTCAATCACGTATGTGGTCATCGCATGGGGAGAGCACGGGTGGGACGTCACTTATATCGCGTGGATCATAAGCGGGATAATCCTAACCGCATGCTTCTTCACAATTGAATCAACAACACCCGATCCCATGCTCCCACTCGCACTGTTCAGGGAAGAAACCTTCAGTATTGCAGCGTTCGTTGGCTTTTGCCTGAACTTCAGCTTTTTCGGGCAGCTCTTCATCCTTTCCCTCTACTTCCAAGATTTTCTTGGCTGGTCACCATGGTTGTCAGGATTGGCCTTAGCACCTCAAGCAACCTCGGCTATCATCGCTTCGCCTCTTGGTGGGAGGTGTGCTGCCAAATATGGCCCATATTCAGCAATGTTGATAGGACTGCTCTTTGGCACAGGCGGTTTTTCAAGCCTGATTGCGGTATCACCCGAAACGCCTTATCCAGTGATTGCACTCCTCACATTTTGCGTGGGATTTGGCATGGCTTTCGCTATGCCAGCAGCAACCTCGGCTGCTGTTAATGCTTCACCACCAGAGCATGTTGGAGTCGCCGGTGGCGTTATCAACACCGCAAGGCAAGTAGGTAGCGTTTTTGGTGTTGCACTACTTGGCACGTTTATTGCTTCGGGTAGTTTTCTTACGGGGTTCCACGTCGCTGTTCTCATCGCAGGCGGGGTCTTTGCACTGGCAGCCGCCATCGTGTTGGGTTCCATGCTGCGCCCACGCCGTCCACCACTGGACACAGCTACTTTCGGTGACGGCGTGGATTAACCGGGGCGTCGATAAGCTACCTAAACGGCACCTCCCCGATGGTGCGCCGAAGCTTGCGGGTGTGCAGTTTCTCGGGGTTCGCGGCCAGCGTTTCCATTGCGCGAACCGCGCACATGAGGTGGGCTTCTTTGGAGTTGGAGTAGAAGGCTTGGGCGGCGGCGGGGAGTTTCGGTACGTTGTGGAGTGGCAGGTCGGACACCGCCAACAGTGTCCCGTAGGGGATGCGGTAGCGGTAACCATTAGTGGCCAGCGCGGCGCTTTCCATATCGACGGCCACAGCGGTGGAGCCACGGAGGATGCGCCACAGATCATGGGGTGTGTGCCATTCCCAGTTGCGGTCGTCGGTGGAGAGGACGGTACCGGTGCGCATGAGGTCTTGGGATTCGCCATAGACTGCGTGAACGCTGGCTTCGAGGGCGCGTTGTACTTCGGGAACTGCCGGGATGGGAATGTTGACCCCGATGCGGTCATCGAGAATGTGGTCGCGGCGCTGGTAAGCGTTGCCGAGGATGAGGTCACCGATGCGCATGCGCCCGTCGAGTCCGGCACAGTGTCCGATCATCACCCAGCATTCGGGGCGGAGGACGGCAAGGCAGTCGGTGATGGTTTTGGCGTTGGATGGACCGACGCCAATGTTGATGATCGTGATGCCATCTCCGTCGGTTGTACAGAGATCGTAGCGCGGCATTTGGTAGCGGCTATCTAAGTTATACTCGCAGGTTGCAGCGTTGTTGGCAGTAACTTTTTCGCCATTGGGCAGCAACATGTGCGTGTAGCGGGTGTCACCTTTCACCAGTTCGGCCAGTCCGTACTTCACGAATTCAGTGGTGTGCATGGCGTAGTTGGTGAACAGGATGAATTGTTGCACGCCGTCGGCGGGGATGCCGGTGTAGTGTTCGATACGCTTGCAGGCCACATCGAAGCGGTGCGGCGCGAAGTGAAAAAGCGGCAGTTCGTCACTGTGGAAGGCATCCCAGGCGCTGTCGACAATGCCGTCGTCAACGAAGTCGAGGCTGGGCTGTGGGATTGCCGAGTCCCCCGAGCCACCTCCTGTCTCTCCCCCAATGCCACCAATATTTTGCGGGGTGTTTTCCAGACCGTCAATGAACACGGGCGGGATCTGAATGTCGCTGTAGCAGGTATAGATGTCACAGGGATAGTTGGTGACCAGCCGGGTAAGCATGTCCATCAGGTAGGTACGCATCATTCGCGGCCTGCTGAGCACCGCCGCGTATCGCCCAGCATGGTCAACATACCCGTAGGGTTCGGTGCGGTCGATGGGCCGCCATTGTTTCACGTCAACAATGAGCTTCGGGTAGACGACGTCGCGGTAAAGCTCGTGGTTACCGCTGCCCAGCGCCTCCTCGGCCAGCTCAACCACAGCATCGTACATGGTAATGAGGGCGTCAACTGCGGCTTCAGCGCTGTCATGCTCGGTGAACGTCATGGCTTCCAGGATAGGGAAAAACATGTTCGCAGCTGGTGTGCTATGTCATTGCTGCTGGTTAGTGCGCAGGAAACAGTGCCGTTATCACCTGTATTGTTGTTCGCGGCGTCGATACGCACAGGGTATATACCGCCGGAGTTTCTGCTGGTTGCAGGCTTGAATATGTCGAACCGGCATCGTGGTCGCAACGATGCTGTGTGCGTTTGCTGCATCGGTTTTGCAGGAAAAAAACAGTGCATGACGGCACGCCCAAGACTTCGTGCAGCACCAGAGTCGAAAAATAGATGCCATAGATTTAAGGGTATGAGTTCAAGTGACATCATTTCTGTTTATTCCCCCGCCACTGGCGAGCATGTTGGTGATGTCCCCGCACACACCGCCGATTTCACCCGCAAAGCGTTTGCTGCCGCACGCGATGCCCAAAAACAGTGGGTGTCGACGTCGCTTCAGCACCGGAAGGCAGTGATGTTGCGGCTACATGACATGGTGTTGGAGCGGCAGTCGGAACTCATGGATGTGATTCAGTCGGAGACCGGCAAGAACCGCGCAAGTGCGTTCGATGAAGTGCTGGATGTGGCGATCACCGCGCGTCATTACGCGTATGCCGCCCCGCGCATGCTGCGGACTCGCCGCAAAAAGGGCGCATTACCGGTGCTCACGCACACTGTTGAGGAGCATGTTCCGCATGGCGTGGTGGGGATTATCGCACCGTGGAACTATCCGTTGACACTGACGGCCTCCGATGCGATTCCGGCGTTGCTGGCGGGCAATGGTGTGGTGCTCAAGCCGGATTCGCTTACTCCGCTGACGGCATTGAAGATTGCTGAGCTGTTGTACGAGTCGGGCATTCCCCGCGATCTGTTCCATGTGGTGTCGGGGTCGGGCGGCGTGGTGGGGCGCGCGATCACTGAGGGATGTGACTATTTGATGTTCACGGGTTCAACGATGACGGGGCGACGCTTGGGCAGCATCGCGGGTGAGCGTCTGATCGGGTATTCGGCGGAATTAGGCGGCAAGAATCCCATGATCGTAGCCCACGACGCGGATATTGAACGCGCTGTTCAGGGTGCTATTTCGGGGTGTTTTTCCAACTCGGGGCAACTGTGTGTATCCATTGAACGCATCTATGTACATGAGGCGATTGCGCAGGAGTTCCTTGAACGGTTCGTCGCAGCAATAGAGGCGATGCGGATTGGTCCCGGCCCGGAGTGGGACGTGGACATGGGAAGTCTCATTTCCGCCGAGCACCGCGAGCGCGTTGAGGACATGGTTAACGATGCCGTGACTCGTGGCGCCACCGTTCTTGCTGGCGGACGTGCCCTCCCGGACCTCGGCGAAGCCTTCTATGCGCCCACTGTGCTGACGAACGTGGCGAAACGATCGAAGCTATACCGCGAGGAGGTGTTCGGCCCGGTGGTATACGTGGAGACAGTCGACAGCATCAGCGAGGCCATTCAACGCGCTAACGATTCTGAATATGGCCTGAACGCCAGCGTGTTTGCCGACCCCGACACTGCATGGGAGATTGCTTCGCAGTTGGAGGTAGGCACAGTCAACATCAACGAAGGTTACGCTGCCACCTGGGGAAGTATCGACGCCCCGATGGGCGGCTGGAAGGCATCGGGCGTGGGGCGTCGCCACGGCGACGAGGGCTTATTGAAGTACACGACAACACGCACTGTCTCGTCGCAGCGCGTCATGCCAGTGTCAGGCCCTGGCGAGGTTGCGCGGGAAACCTATACCTCTGCATTGAAGACGGCACTAAAGCTGGGCAAACGTGTGCTGCGCTGACCAAGTAGCAGAGATGTCATTTCCTTAAGGAATAGTAAATCAAATGACAGGACGAGGCCCGCTGCGCGCGTTTTCGCACGCTAGCGGGGCTTTCTTATAACATCTCAACCGTAGCAAATGTTATATCAACTTGACTTTTGAAGAGAAATCAGGTATGAAAATACAGCTCTTTATGCAGAGCGCAACCAGGATTGAAGCCGTGTCCACAATGCGGACATGAGTGAGTCCTTGCATAGAGCACATACCCCATTGTGATTCCACACACACCACAGAGAATGGTGTTATCCGCATCAACAGAGACAGTGCCAAACGGATGGTCGGCACATTGCTCATGGCACTGATAACAAGCCCACCAGGCATTACAGGTAGCGCAGCGGTTCGCAATGACGTCCACCGACGACCGGTAGTGGCAACAACGTCCATGGGGATCAACATCAACACCATGGATAGCTGGGCGCGGCGACGGTGCAGGAGCCATAGGCCCAGTATTCTCACGTGACGGCATGTGCGCAAGGCCCATGCGACGCAGGGTGGCAACGCCAGCGAAGGAGCCGCACACACCTGCTTCAGTAGGAAATTCTTCAACTTTCGGGGGTGGTTTTCACCCCCGCGCTAGCAAGAAGATTACCCATACAATATTAAATAATTTTAATGTGTAATTATCCTTAAACTAGACTGTGAGAGGAACACTTTTGATCACCGCAGGTCAACGGCTTTGCTCGCGAAACGCTCTCAAATTTTACTCATGTATTGCTACGCAAATTTTGATATTTCGCACGGGAAGGTTCGTGGTCCGCGCGGCGTTCGATAGGATTATTACCGTGACAACCGGTCTGACCCTGATCACACTTACCTCTTGTTATTTCCCAGCTCCACACCCCTGGAGCGACTCTCGGAGCGCACTATGACATCAACTACACAAGCACCTGGATCGGAGCATAATTTTCAGCAGAAAGTTATTAGATCTGGGCAGCCCCACTGGATCAGTTGGGTTGTTCTAACTATCTGCACTGCTTTGATTCCGGTCACCTGGGCGTACATTGAGATGACGCCCAACCCTCCCGCCTTCTTGGCGGTTATTGGGTTGTTTGTGTGCGCGATCACCATTGGCGGAGCTGTCTACATGACGGTATACCAAGGGCAGTCCTACGCACGGTTGTTCCAACTATTCACCAACCTCTCCCCGACGATCCTGTTGATGTCCGTGTTCCCGTTCATCAGCGGCACCTTGAACTCACAGAGCATTGGTAATTCTCGTGAACTCATGGTGGTGTTAGCGGTGTCTGTCACCGTCCCCTGGATTGCCAGCACGGTGAGTATGCCCGTCTACGAGCCACTAGCCACCGTGGACCGCCGGGACACCGCACTGTTTTACCGCAACTTCTGCCAACTGTGGCCGCCGTTGCTGCTGTGCTCCATTCCGGTGGTGGGTCTTTTTGCACTGGTCATGCTGTCCGTGAAAGGCTGGGGCGTCTCCGAGACCGGCTTTTTCATGGTTGGCGTGTTCACTAACATGTTGTTCTCTCAGGCCATCATCCCGGCGCAAGAGACCAAGCGTTTCGGCTACATCTTCTTTTCCTGGGTGTTCTATGCAGCCTTCATGTTCTGGATGCCGCAACTATGGTTCTTGGCGCCGGTGTTTGCGCTGCTCCCCCACCTGGTCCTGTTGAACTCTGCCCTGATTGGGTTGTTCCAGCCACGTGCGCTTAATCCCAGCCGCATCACCCGCGAACTGCTGCGTGGTGCACTGTATGGTGGCGTGCTCTGGGCAGATAAATTCCTGTTGGTACTGATCTACGCCGGTGAAATCAATATCTTCGTGGTCTATGTTGCTTTAATTCCTATGGTGTTGGCTCAAGGCGTGTACTTCGCCTCCCAGCTGGATATTCTCACCCGCTCCATGGAGGGTATCCGCGCCATGATCGATCAGGCTCCGTGTAATGAGTTGTCCACCCAATCGGGAGGCATTTCCAGCAGCGTGGAACAATCCGTGGCCTCTACGACCTTGATCGCCAGTGGCCTGGGCCTGGGAATGATGCTCATTTCAGCCATCATGGGCATGGACCACAACACGGAAGTACTGGCCTTGGTGTTGGCTCCGATTGTGTTCCTCATGTTGATGCTGCTGATTTTCGAACTCAGCCAGCTACAACAGCACCGCACTGCGGAGATACTGTCCGCCATTCACATCGCAGTGGTGACCATCGGCTTGATTGCGCTGCCCATTCCGGCCGCGTACTTCTCGCTGATCATCGTCGATATTGTCCTGACCTACCTGGCATTGCGGAGTTGCCGTGGCGCTTTCGCTGATGCTCCATATGAGTTGTTCTGGAAGGAAGCCGCGAAATGGTAAAAACCCGCCGCCCCAACGAAAATTTCGAGTTGGAGGAAGTGGACGTAGCCATCGTCGCCGAATCAACCTACCCGTTCCTTAAGGGGGGTGTGTCGGCGGTGGTTCACGACATCATCACGAACAATCCTGAGCTGACGTTCGGCATCATCCACATCGCGTGGGATTCCGAATCCCCCACCGAATACCTCTATGACGTGCCGGGCAACGTGCTGTGGGTGGACATGATCTACCTCTCCATGGCTGAAACCAGCGTGGCATTGCAGAAGCTTTTCGATTCCACTGCAGAACTTAACGGCCACAGCCCCAATGAAGTGGCCAAGAAGCTCATGTACGCACTTGACCAGGTTACTCGTGATAATCCGCAGCCTTTGTGGGATTTGTACGATGAAGCCGTCAACCCCCCTGACCCGTTCGTACCGGCTGTGGCCGGTGTTCCCCACCAAAGCCATGATGCAGCAGTCCATCAAGATGGTGGGCAACGCCGAGGACATGTCTGTGGGCACGCTGTTCTGGCAGCTCCGTGACTTTTTCAGCCTTGCGTTCGCCATTACGGACCGCGTACAACCCCCGGCGAAGGTGTACCACGCCCACACCACAGGCTATGCCTCCGTCATTGCCGCCTGTGGTGCTCGGCAGCATAACGGCAGTTTCCTGCTCACGGAACACAACTTGTATGTGCGTGACACGGTGAATACCCTGCTGGACCGCCGCATGGACCTTCCCATTACCCGCACCAGCCACCTGGAGCTCCCGAAGAACACGGTGGAGTACTTCTGGACACGCTGGTGGGTTGAAATGGGTGCCTGGCTGTACCCGTCAGCTGACCACATCACCTACCTCTATCCCCTGGCCATCACAGAGGCAGAGGCCCTGGGTGGTATTCCGAGCAAATCCGAGGTGCTGCCCAACGGCATGGAGTGGGACGATTTTTCCTATGGGCGCCTCCGCCGTCGTGAAGCACTGGACGACATCGTCAGTGGTCGGAAGCAAAATTGGCGTTTCGCCTGCATCGCCCGCGTGGTGCCCATTAAAGGCATCATTGAACTCATTGATTCGGTCGCGCACCTGGTGCGCATGGGATACACCAACTTCACTGTTGACGTGCTGGGTCCCACCGACCACATTCCCGAGTACTACCGCCGCTGCGTGGCCTACGCAGAGAAAATCGGCGTGAGCGACCGCGTGGTCTTCCGCGGCACGGTGAAGGTGCGCGAAGTCATCCACGATTACGACGCCCTCGTCCTGGCCAGCTTCAACGAAGGTCAACCAATCGTGGTGCTGGAATCCATGGCCTGCGGCCTGCCCGTGGTGGGCACCAACGTTGGCGGCATGGACCAGGTTGTGCGCGACCCGCTGCCCGACCTCGACGGCGGCGAAGTCGGCCCCTGCGGCATCCTCGTGGAACCCGGCGATTCCGAAGGCTTGGCCAAAGGCATCGCAACCCTCATGGGGTCCGGCGAAGCCTACCGCGAGTGGTACGAGAACGCCCTTGTGCGCCTGCAAGGCACCTTCCTCATGCCCGTGGTGATGAGCCGCTACAACGCCATTTATCGACGCCTCGGTGCCGCGTCCACCCCCGCAAGCTTGCCGAATGCAGACCTCGCGCGAGGTGAAGACGATGTCCGCGAAGGCGGTTTCCTTCGCCGCCCGAAGGGCAGCCAACTCTTTGGTTGGGGCACCACGCGCAACCCCGAAACGGTGCGTACCGGCCAGCTTATGGGAGGATATTTCCGTAGACAAATAGGGAGATCTAAAGGAGAATAGTGCGTTACCGCCCACGCCTGGCCTGGATCCGCTACGGCAGCCACGACCTGACTGACGAGGAGATACAAGAGGCCGCCGGAAAATTCCGGGTGGCCATCATCCAGCCCTGGGAACTCAAAGCTGCAGAAACGCTCAAGGAACTAGATTCCGACGTGATAGTACTGGCCTACCAGTGCTTATCCTCAGTGCGGGTCTATGAGAAAGGGCCGATCTACAGTTCCGGCATTTCCCCAGGACAGGCAGAACAACTAGGATCCTTTGCCCTTAATTCCAGCCGCCGCCGCATCGAATGGGCAGGCTACCCGGGGCATTTCCAACAGGAAGTATGGAAGCCCGAGTACCAGGAACGATGGGTCAAGACGGTGGTGAAACGATTCGGGCACACCCCGTTCGATGGTGTCTTCGCCGACAATGATGTCTACGACGATTACTACGACCTTAACTTCCCGCTCTACGGTGGGGAAGAAATCACCACCATCCACGCGGCGTTGGACCAGCTGGTGAGGAAAGCCGGGGAGGCATTACGCGGCGTCGATAAGCTGCTGGTACCCAATATTGCTGAAGCTCGGCGCGAAAAAGATCGCTGGTTGCGGCACAGCAGATACGGCGGTGGCGTGGAGGAATGCTGGATGGGCTGGGACAATTCACCCGAGACGCGTCTTAACTACCGCGCAATCTGGCAGCAAATGCGAACATTGCGAGCACCTGGCGTGAGCGTGGCGCGCACTCCGGGTACGGGCGAGCCTGGTGATCCGAACCTACTTTTGGCGTTGGCGGCTGCCTGGGTTTTCGCGCCGACGTCGGATGTTGCGGTATCTGCAACGGCGCACGATGGGTACAACGCTATGCCGTGGCGGGAGGAAGCTCGCTGGGATCTGGGATTGCCGACCCATCCACGACCGTTGAATCCCGCGCCGGGCGTGTACATTCGCACCTTGGATAAGGGAATTGCAGCAGTGAACCTGTCGCATCAGAGCAGGCCGCTGGGGCGTCACATGCTGGAGCCGTGGAGCGGATTCATGGCATTGAAGCCGCTGTAGTCGGCCTGGTCAAGTTTGCTTATGCTCAAGCACCATAATGCCTCTTTTTTGAGCCTGAGCATAAGCAGATTTTATGCAAACTCTTGCACTAACGTTGTTCAGGACATTGTACAGTTGACGCCACGGCAAGCTCCACGGGCATCATTCCAGGTCACACCTACTCCGCACACAACAAACGCGCCCCCTGTTCGTGGCAAACAGAAGGCGCGTCCGCGTGAGATCTTAGGAAGCAGAAACGCACTCGTCCCAGTGGTCTTCGTGCTTGTGGTGCAGGTGGCCATCGTGGACGTAGTCGACGTGGTCGCCGTGCTGGACAGCAACGTGACCGCAGCCCTCGCCGTGCTCGTGATCATGAGCCTCGTGAACGACGTGCTCGTCAGACTTTACGCACTCGTCCCAGTGGTCTTCGTGCTTGTGGTGCAGGTGGCCATCGTGAGCGTAGTCGACGTGGTCGCCGTGCTGGACAGCAACGTGACCGCAGCCCTCGCCGTGCTCGTGATCGTGGCCCTCGTGAACGACGTGTGCCATGGTGGTGTCCTTTCGTTTCGTGGAAGCATTGCGCTTCTGTTATTGAAAAAGATGATGCTTCTTTTTCGCTTCGAATCAGAGACTAGTTGAAAACGCTAATGAAAATCAAGCCTTTGAACTGGGAAAATTTTTCAATATTTTTAAAACAACTCTGGCCTGCACAAATGCAAGCGCCGGTTTCTTATTGAAAATGCCTCCATCAATCACCATGTCAAGCACGGCACCCCGATCCAGGGGTGCCAAGCCTAACCCACAGTCACCCAAAGGTCATCGAGTACATCTCCACGCCTTCAGGAGCACTGATGTTCAGCAGCCCTTCCTGCGCAGAATCGCCACGAATCAGGTCAATCGAGCCTGGAACATCTGGCACGGGAATGTCCTTGGTACTGCCATCGGGGTAGGTTACCTTCAATACGCCATGCCCCGAGGCCACCAGTTGCACCACGGCAGCACGGAAATTCAAGGTCAGCGAAGCACCCTCGGACGCAGCCGGGGTAATAGAATCGCTCTTCAGATTCCAGGTTCCGCCCAGCGTATAGAAATAGCGATCCGGCTTCTCGACTTCCTCAAAAGTCTGCACACCAGTCACATACTTGCTGCCGGGGTTGGCGTAATACCGTGCTCGCGCCGTACCTAGATAGGTTTCAGGATTGCGATGTCCTTCCGTTGCCTCTGCGACACGCTCGTTACCCGCGCCAGATGTTTCAATGGGGTCGGGCAACTCTACATCCGGGTTGGCTTCTTTCAGCAGCGTACGCACCAGTTTTTCCGTATCCGCATACGCCCCCTCACCCTCGTGAATCTGCCGCACCTTCCCATGACTGTCAATCAGGTAATGCGCAGGCCAGTACCGATTATTGTAGTTTTTCCAGGTGGCAAAGTCATTGTCCTGTGCCACAGGGTAATGAATGTTCTGCTCCTTCGTCGCAGCCTGCACGTTGGCAGCCTCATGCTCAAAACCGTATTCGGGAGCATGCAGACCAACCACCTGCAGCCCGTAGTCACGGTAGGTGTCATACAGGCGGTCACATGCTGGTTGGCGCGCTGACAGTTGATGCAGGCGTAGGCCCAGAAATCCACCAGAGTGACCTGTTTCGTTGGGTCCACGGGTTCATCCGTGTTCAACCAGCCGCTGAGTCCCGCAAACGCTGGGGCAACACCACAATCGTGCAGTTCACCTGGGTCGGCATCGCGGCAACTGTCGAGGCTGCCGCCACCGCTTGTCGACGCCCCGTTGCGCACTGCACCCAGCGCTTCTTGCACCTGGCTATTGTCCCCGAGGGATCGCTGTGCACTAGCGGTCCAGTCGGGCAGGGCGCGTTGGATGCGCGCCGGGGCGTCGATAGCCAAGGCCAATGCCAGAACCAGCACCACAGACCCCGCGACACCACGCATGATGGTGCGGTTTTTCTGAGCAGCATCAATGCGCTCGCCGATTTTGTTTCCAGCCAGCGCAAACACCAGCAACGGCGCGGATGCACCAAGAGCAAACGCTACGGTGAGCACTACGGTTGACCAGCCAATATCACCAGTGGCACCGGCCACGGTGACTGCCGCCAGCACCGGTCCGGCGCAGGGAACATACACCGCGCCGAGCGCCATGCCCACCACAAAACCCCCACGACCGCGGGCTTTGTTCTGCAGGAACACAGGCCGGGGAAGGTATTCAAAGGGCTTATCTACAAGGTGACCCAGCTGCGGGACGATCATGCCGAACCCCACCAGCACCAACAGAGTGATGCCTACCCAGCGCAGGATACCTGTGGGTAAGCCGAGGGCACCCAGCACCACAGTGCCCAGCAACGTAATGGCGGAAAAGCTGAGCGCAATGCCCGCGACAACACGGAAGGGACGGGCACGTTCCCCGGTGGTCACGGCCAACACAACCGGTAGCACGGGCAGAATGCATGGCGAAATACCGGTGACCACACCTCCGATCAGGCCGATTGCTGCTAACTCCCACATGGTTTGGGCTTCCTCCTTGGTTATTGGAATGGGAACACCCAGCATTACGGAGCCAACCGGCCGTTCGGATTGACCCATGCGACCATGATGTATATCACACAATCTGGCCCAATCCGACGCAACCCAGCACTCCGTAGTACTGGGTGCATCCCGCACTGAGCGGGGCATTACATAAAGAATGGAGCAATTCATGCAAAAGAAGATTCGTTTCGCCATCGCCGCCGCATCCATTGGCATCGCCGCCTTCGGCCTCACCGCATGCAACAACAATGATTCGACCGGGTCGTCCAAGGAAAGCACCACCATGGAGAAGATGGAGAAGTCGTCAGAGTCCATGATGACCTCCGAGTCCATGAAACCCAGCGATAGCATGATGCCGAGCGACAGCATGGCACCCAGCGACAGCATGATGATGTCGGATGAGATGAAGCCCGACACCATGATGTCTGAAAGCAACCACTAAACACTGGACAGCGTCGTGCCTATATTAAGCTCACATGTCGTGGATATTGGAGCATCACCACAGTCCTCGCAGTGGTGCGACGCGCTGTTAGAGCAGGTGGCGCGGGGTGATCAGCATGCCTTCGAGCAGCTTTTTGATCACCTCGCGCCCCAAGCCTTGGGCCTGGCAACCCGCATTATTCATGACCACGCCCAGGCGGAAGAGGTGGTCCAGGAAGTTTTTGTGGAAGTGTGGCGCAAGGCCCCGCAGTTTGATGCCACTCTGGGTGGCGCACGCTCGTGGGTGCTTCGCCTGACCCGCATGCGCAGCATTGATCGGCTGCGCTCTTTTATTGCTTCCCATGATCGCGAGGAGAAGGACGCGACACAGCGGGCAGCCAGTTGGTCCCTATCTGTTGAGGATGAAGCCGTATCCGCTGTGGAGAACGCCGAACTCCGCCAGATTGTCGATGACATTGGCGAACCTCACACAACCGCCATTGTGCTGGCTTTTTTCGCAGGTCTGACGCATAGTGAACTTGCCGAAGCCACCGGCGTTCCCCTCGGCACAGCAAAGACCCGCGTGCGCGACGGCCTGCGCAAACTCAAAACGCTCTTAGATGGAAAGGGAGTGACGCACTATGACCCGCGATGACGCCTTCACCGACGCGATCCGCACCGAACCCGAGTTGCAGGCAGCTGGCGATGCCCTCGCTGACCTCCCATCCTCCGCCCCCGTCTCCCCCGCACTGAAACTCCGTGCTAGCGGCCGTCGCCGAGACACCCCAAGACAACGTAACCAGCATTGCTTCTCGACGCCGCCCCACTCCCCACTTCCTCACCATCGCCGCCGCGTGCCTCGCCATCGCGAGTGTGGGCATTGGTGCCACCGTGCTGTGGTCAGGCAGCAAAGAGGAGAGCGGGGGAAACGGGGCGTCGATAAGCGCCGAACAGGCCGGAACCCGGGAAATGCATGCCATCATGGGTGCTTCCGATGTGCGCAGTGCTGACATGGATGCCAAGGGGGCAAACCTGTCCATTGTGGTGTCCGATTCGATGGGCAAAGGCGGTGCCATGGTGGACGGGCAACCGGTGGTTGATGCTGGAATGGGCGCGCAAGTATGGGCCGTTGGTCAGGACGGCACCATGCGCTCCGCAGGCGTAATCGGGCCGGAACCACACAGCGACGTATGGATGCCGCTGCCTGCCAACATTGAAAAAGTGATGGTTACTGAGGAGCCGATGGCCGGCAGTCATCAACCTACCGGCCGCGTTCTAGCGGAAACCCCGCTGTAGGCTACGTACCCTTGACGTTCATGACCTGGCGCAGGCGGTGCAGCACCGTCACCAGCGGCTCCGCGTCGCGCATCACCACGTCAATGTCCTTGTAAGCGTCTGGGATCTCGTCAATGAACTCCTCGCCCGGACGGTACTCAATACCCTCCATGCGGGCCGCCAAATCATCCACCGTGAAACGGCGGCGGGCCTCCGTGCGGGAGAAACGACGCCCCGCACCATGCGGCGCGGACATCAAACCACCCGGGTAGCCCTTACCCTCCACAACGTAGGATGCAGTGCCCATCGAACCCGGGATCAGGGCCTTTCGCCCCTCGGCCGCATTCACCGCACCCTTACGGGTCAGCCACACCTCGTGCCCGAAGTGCTTCTCCTTCACCGTGTAGTTGTGGTGGCAGTTAATGCGCTCCAGCTCCACAAGCTCCTGGCCCATGAACTCCTCCAGGCAGTCAGCGAAACGGTCCATCATTTCCTCACGGTTGAGGAAGGCAAACCGCTGCGCCCACTTCAAATCCTGCAGATAAGCCTTGAACTCTGGGGTTCCCTGCACCAAGTACGCCAAATCCTTGTTGGGCAGGGGGATCCACCACTGCTCACACAGACGCTGGGCAATCTTAATGTGCTTTTTTGCAATCTTGTTGCCCACGCCACGGGAACCGGAGTGCAGGAACATCCACACGCGGTCCTGCTCGTCCAAACACAATTCAATGAAATGGTTACCACCACCCAACGAACCCAATTGCTGACGCCACTTCGGCGAATGCGACAAATCCACACCCAGCTCTTCAGCCAGGGCATTCAACTCGCGACACCGATCATTAGCGCTATCCCGCAGCTGCCAGGAATTGTAGTTACCCGGCGACAACGGAATGTTATCCTCAATGGCCTGACGCAGGTCCTTCAGATCCTTACCCTGCAGGTCATCCTTGGTGAACTGCGTGAGCACGCCAATCATGCCGCACCCAATATCCACGCCCACGGCGGCGGGAATGACCGCGCGCTTAGTGCCGAACACAGTGCCCACGCTGGACCCCAGGCCCGTGTGCGCATCCGGCATCAACGCGACATGCGGCCACACAAACGGCATCCGAGCCAGCTCACGTGCCTGCTTCAGCGTAGATTCCTCCACCTCAGAAGCGAAGACTTTCACCTTCCTATCCGAGATGTGCACATTATGCGTCGCAGTACGCGTAGCCTCTGCGGCATCATCTCGGTTCGTCTTACACATAGATTACCCTTTCTTACAACATGCAGAATTTCATCTACTTGGTGTTATATTTTGCATGCCAAATACACTTATGTGGTAAAAGTATTTCACCCAATTAAAAAGGAAATGACAGCATCAAAAAAGCGCCTCATGTTCTGACATGGGCGCCGATGAATTCTCTGTAGCTACTAGCTTCTCACTAGCAGAGAGAGTGGGAGGAGTTCATCAAACGCCGAGGTCAGTGACCATAGATCCGAAGGCTGATTATAGCTGCGCTCGCGTTCACGTTGAGGCTGTTCATAGCTTATCAGTGGTGCGCGTTGACTCACGGCGGGACTCCTTTCCATCACTCATTCATGCCCTGCATGTAACTGTATTGTGGCCCATCGCTTTGTCGAGCCACGGTTGATTATTACACATACTTTTCGCGAACGCAATAACATTCAACAAACTTTTTCAGAATACCTTTATGAGATTCCGAGGGACGTGCGTTAGTTGCGGGCGCGGAACACACAGCAGGTGCCGACGAGCGCGAACACCACCAGCAACACAGCCGCCAGACCGCACGAAAAACCCAGCCTCAGCCCCTGAAACGCGGAGATGATAGTACCTCCCAGCAATGTGGCGTGAAGCAGGCTGGCCAGGAAGGCAAACACAGCGGCCACTGCCAAGCTGGCACCTAAAAGCATGGTGGGAATGCCAAGGAACCTAAGCGCCCTAGTTGTCAACTCGCCGATACCAACCTGGTTGAGGTAGTCCGCTGTGGTGTTGTACTCTGCGGCGGCGATGAAAAAGGTAACCACGCAGGCACACCCCACATACACCAAAGCCAACCCCAACAGCACCGAAAAATCCCACACGGCCACACCGGCATGGGGATCATGACGTGCAATGGCCTCGGTTCGACTCACCGAAAACAACACCGCCGGAACACCCAGAATGTACACAAGCGGCACAAACACCGCACGAAGAGACGGATGAAACTCACCCAACAACGCCGATAAAGCGGCAGAACGTGGCGATCGTAACGTGGCTTTGGCCAGAGCTTTTTCCACAGCGCGGGTCAGGGGCAGCGTCCAGGTGGCCGCAAACCAGGAAAGCAGCAGCACAAAAGCCAGAATGACGAAATCCCGGCCTGGTCCCCCGCAGAGATCGCACCCCACAGACACGCGATGGCAATGAGAAACACCAGGGACTGGCCACTCAACAGGCGGGGCCGTGGGACCGTAACGATCACCGGTGTGGGGTCTAGGTTTTCCCGAATCTTCCCGAACGCGGCCGAGCGCAACACTGCAAGAAAGGATACCGCGAGGGGCAGTGCCGTAAGTACGGTTGCTGTTGCTAAAGAAGTCAACGAGATGGAGGCATGCACGTTCTGGGGAAACAACATGTCCACACCGTTGGCGCGCCGAATCCGCCACAACCCCCACTGAGTAACCACAGAAACCGGATAACTGAGTACTGTTCCACCAGCGAGAATGACCGCGAACTGCCCGGCCAGCATGCGGACCTGGCGGCGGATAGGCCAACCAATCACGGCAAGGCAGGAGTTGAGATAATCCGCGCGCCGAAACGCCTTGTCCAACACAAACGGCACGCAGAACAGGGAGGCAATCACCCAGGACACTGCCGCGTTCGTGGAGATCGGAACCATAATGTTCGAACTATCACCTTCCAAGGCGGCAGCGCTACGAATATTGAGCACCGCAGCAAGCACACCACAGGAAAAGCCGAACACGGCAGTGGCGGTCGCCGTAGCTGGGAAGGTTTGTTTGGCGTACTCCCTGGTGACCTGTCTACTGGTCGCTGGCATGGACGGTGCCTCCCTCCAGCAGTAATGTACGGTCGCACGCTGCGGCAACAGCATGGTCATGGGTGACAACCACCATGTGCGTCTTCATTTCATGGCAGGCACGCCGCATTTCGGTGAGTACTTTGCCAATGTTCTCCCCATCCAGCGCCCCGGTAGGTTCATCAGCGAAAATGACCTGCGCCGAGGTGACTAAAGAACGCGCAATGGCGGCGCGTTGAGCCTGTCCTCCCGATACCGACTCTGGGAGGGAATTGCGTTCCACGCCAATCCCCAGTCTGTCTAATGCTTCATCGGGAGTGAGTTGCTGTGGTTGTGCGTTTGTTGCGGTTGCGTCTGAGAGGCTGCGTGCTAGCTGCACGTTCTGTAAAAGCGTAAGCCCAGGAATCAGATGATGGTCTTGGAAGATAAGCGACACATGGTTGCGCAGGTTCCGCCGCAGGTGTCGTTTACTGACGTTGGAAAGCATGTGTCCATCAACCTGGCAAGTGCCTTCATCTGCGGGGGCTAGGCCGGACATGCAGTTGAGCAGCGTTGATTTTCCTGACCCCGATTGTCCCATGAGGGCAACCATCTCACCTGCATGGACATCGAACGTGACGTTTTTGAACAGCCATGCTTTCTTGCTGTTCTTCCCAGGTTTCCTGTTCATAGTGATTTTCTTGCCCACAGTGGAGACACTCAACATGGTTGATTCCCGCCTTCCGATCGTACTGCCGTACTGCGCGTGGACCCCATACTACAAGGAACAACCTCAGAAAATAACTACTTTTGAATATTCTTTAGGCCCGTGAATATTTTTCAAGATAATCGAAATCGGGTCGCAGTTTCATTGAACGACAGCACGAATAGTCGGCCTTAGTCAACGTATTTAATTACGTTAAGAAATGCGAATATTATTGGCTACTCTGCGCCAAACTCAACAGAGTGAAGCAAAGAAAATAAAGCAGAGGCATTCCCCATCCACTGTATCGCGATACTTGGTGTCTGACACCTCCAAACAGCGCTCAAAAAGCGCCCAAAAAGTTTCAATCCGCTATATCGCGGTACTTGGGTTCTGACCAAGCTAAATTCCTCGCCCCTGCGGCAACCAAACGCTGGTTTCAATCCGCTATATCGCGGTACTTGGGTTCTGACGCCGCCTGGCGGTGGTGGCGATCACTGAATGCCGCCGCGTTTCAATCCGCTATATCGCGGTACTTGGGTTCTGACAAAGGAAAGCCTATGAAAAGGCAGCCCGGGCCGCGTTTCAATCCGCTATATCGCGGTACTTGGTTTCCAACCCGTCACCGAGGACGAGCGGTGCTTTAACTGGTACGTTTCAATCCGCTATATCGCGGTACTTGGTTTCCAACCTACCTCAAAAACACCCCCTCTGACCAGCGGCGGAGGAAACGGTTTACACACCCCCCGTCGAATAGATCACATTCCCACATTTGCTTCCTTAAATTAAGATAAACACCAGGTCAACCCACTACACACCAAACGACGGTATCGAGTTATCTGAGACCACCCCACCACCCCTGCCGGTTAACCCCGTTCAAAACCATACTTGAACTGGGGAGATAGCACTTTGATGGGGACGCGTCAACGTAGATACCCCACCGTAACACGCTTATCCAGCGACAATCGTGAAACACGCTCGCATGTCGCAACATAAACAACTAAACAACAAAGCACTTCTCTCTCGCGCCCCCTCACTGACCAACTGTGGACGCAAACCGTGAAATGTACCAGCGTTGCCACGGAGTTTCCACTGCTCGCAGGTGATAGTTTTCTCGAATAAAGGCCACTGCGCTGGCTGAATCTATTCCATCAAGTACCGCAATGCATGCGAGTGCGGTTCCTGTACGCCCAATTCCTCCGCCACATGTTATGTCCACACGGGAATCCCGCGCCTTTTTAAGCGCGGTTTCTAAAACACAGCGAGTTTTTGGCCCATCAATTGGAATCCAAAAATCCGGCCACCTAATCCAATGAGTCTCGGCTATGGGTAAAGTACGTGGAGAAAACCCTGCGAGCATCACAATATGATCGGGCAATTCCACGCCTTCCTGGTAATAGCTACGAGGCCGACCTCTTATTCGTGCGCCGGAGGGGAACACAACAACGCCGGGTTCTTGTTCACTCCACTGCGCCGTTGCATTCACGTGTCCATTACATCATCACTCACCAAAAGCGCTAAGCCTCCCGCGCCCATTCCGCCACAACCTTCCGGTCTGGCTTTCCCACAGCGGTGAGTGGCACGCGGTCCATGATGAGCAACCGGTCGGGTTGTTTGAAGTCGGCCATGCCCGCATCGTGGACGGCTGCGCGTAGTAGTTCCAGGTCAATCTGGCTTCCGAGTTGCGCAACAATCCCCGCCACCACGGCTTCGCCAAGGTACTCGTCGGGTGCGCCCACCACCACGACGTTGGCCACGCCTGGTACCTGCGATAACACTTCTTCCAGTTCCACGCAGTCTACATTTTCCCCGGCTTTGATCACTACGTCTTTGATGCGGCCCATCACCACCACGGAGCCGTCGTCGTGGATGTGCACGTTGTCGCCGCTGCGGTACCAGCCGTCGTCAGTAAAGGATGCTTTGTTGGCGGCGGGTGCCCGGTAGTAACCGAGGATGGTGTAGGGTCCGCTGGTTTCCAGACCGCCATCAGCACCGATGCGGAGCTTGTCGAGCGGGCTCATGGGATAGCCCTGGGTGGTGCGCACCCGGTCGCGATCCGGATCTCCTGGAGTGGTGAAGCACAATAGTCCTTCCGCCATACCGAAGACTTGCTGGAGGGTGTTGTTAAATGCCTCGTCCACAAGGGTTGCTTGTTCTGGGCTAAACCGTGCGCCGCCGACCTGCACAAGACGCAGTGAGCTGAGGTCTTGGGTTTCCCATTCGGTGGCTTCCGCCCACAGCAATGCAAGGGAAGGAACGGCGGAGACAATGGTGACGCGGTGTTGTTCGATGAGGTCAAAGACCATATCGGGGCTGGGAATCGGCGCACAGACAACAGTCCCGCCTGCGGCCAGCACCCCAAACAGCCCAGGGCTTGCCAGCGGGAAATTGTGCGCCAACGGCAGCGCAGCAAGGTAGACGTCGTCTCCCGTAATGGTGCAGGCAGCGGCCGCGCAGGCAATGTTGTAGCGGTAGTCCTGGTGGGTCCGGGCAATCAGTTTGGGCAACCCCGTGGTTCCGCCAGACACGAGCAATACGGCAGGGTTGTCTGGCACAAACCCGGGATGCCACCCGGCCGCGTCCGCACCAGCATCTCCCCCATCAGTCCCTTCTGCAACCGGCAGCCCCCCAACATGCACAACAGAAACATCGCACGAAGCAGCCACCTCGTCTAGCAAAGCCTTATCGGTGCCCACAAGTTCGGCCGCCCCGCTGAGCTGCGCCAAGTGCGACAGTTCCGCAAAGCGATGACCTGGCAGCGTGAGCACCGGCACGCACCCGGCAAGCAGGGTTCCCAGCAGCGCTTCGGCAAACGCTAGACCATTTTCAAGGTGCAGCAGCACACGGTCACCCGGCTGGCGTCCCCGGGCTAGTAGCCCCCGCGCAACGCCTTCCGCCTGGGCGCGTAGCTGTGCATAGGTGAGGGTGCGCGCGCCGTCGATAATCGCGACCTTGTTCGGGGACTGTTCTAGCTGGTCCCATACCAGCTGGTCCAGGGGCTGTCCGGCATCGAGTGAGGGGTCGTCGTTAAGGAACGGAAGCATGGGTGAGCCGACGAATCCTGTGCGGAGGTTGTTGTCGGTGCTTGACATCGGAGCAGGTGAGGTAGTTTCCTTGTGCATAAAGGTAAGTCTAACCTAATATAATTAGATATGACCTTGCCTACCACTAGTTTGTCTTCAGATAGCTTGCCATCACATCAAGACATTCGCCAAACCAATGGCACCGACACCCTTGATGTCATTGGCATTGGTTTCGGACCGTCGAACCTCGCATTCGCAGCGGCATTGGCCGACGAAAACGAAGCACACCCAAACAAAGCACAGCTCACAGCCCTGTTCTTGGAGTCCTCCCCCACCACCGTGTGGCACCCGGGCATGCTGCTTCCCGACGCCGTGATGCAGATCGCTTTCCCCAAGGACTTAGCCACACTGCGCAATCCCCGCAGCCGCTTCACTTTTTTCAACTATTTGTTTGAAAACAATCGGCTCACGGACTTCATTAATCTGCAAACGTTCTTCCCCTCCCGCCAGGAAATCGCAGATTACATCCAGTGGGCGGCACGCAACGTCCCCGTTGACGTGCAGTACGGCACCAGCGTAACCAGCATCGATACCGATGGAGACATCGCCGTGGTCAACACGGTTGATGCAGACGGCAACACCCAGCACTACCGTGCTCGCGCCGTTCTCCTGGGCACGGGACTGAATCCATCACTCCCCGACGGCCTCACCGAGAATGATCGAGTGTCCCACAGCGTGCACATTCTGCCGTTCCTTGAACAATTCAGGGAACACAACACCACCACCCCGAACAAAAAACTCGCCGTGTTGGGCGGCGGACAAAGCGCAGCGGAAATAGCAAAGTACCTGCACGCTACGTTCCCCGATTCGGAAGTCCACCTGATTCACACCCGATATGGGCTTACCCCCAGCGACGATTCACCCTTTGCCAACCGAGTGTTTGACCCCGACGCCGTGGACAAGTGGCACGCCGCCCCCGTCGAAGAACGCGAGCGTCTGCGCGCCGTCCATGCTGGGACAAACTACACTGCGGTGGATCCAGATCTGCTGAATGAACTCTTCCGCTTGACCTACAAAGAGCGCCTTGATGGAAAGAAACGCCTTTTCATTCACGACACCACATACGTAACATCGATTGCAGAAACTCCTGATGGCGTGCAGCTTCAGTTGGAAAACTCCATGGACAGCACCACGGAAACCCTCAATGCAGACATGCTCATCTGCGGAACAGGTTTTAATGAATCCGATCCTCGGGAATTTTTTGTAGACTTATCACACATACCCGTGGATGAAAATGGGCGCGTCATCGTGGAACGAGACTACCGGTTGGCTACTGGTGATACCCCCGCTCCAGCTATTTACCTGTGTGGTGGTGTAGAACATAGTCATGGTTTCAGTTCATCACTGTTGTCCCTGGTATCCATCAGGGCAGGTGAAGTGCTTGAATCAGTGAAAAGCTACCTCGCCACCACATCTACCCGCGTGACCTAACGCCACACACATGCGGGCGGCAGTTAAGGGCAGTGGCACCGGCACGACACTACCCAGAAGGAGGAAGCTCGCTATGGGGAAAGGCTTTCAGGGAGCCATGCTCCGCGCCATGCGCGTTGAGGAGCACGCCGCAACCGTCATCGAGTCCGAATGGCTCACGCAGCACGTTGTACACATTACGTTTCATTCCGACACGTTACTGAACAGCGACGGGGAGCTTCCCGCCTCGTGGGTGCGCGTATGGTTCCCTGACCATGAGGGCCAGGGAAAACTTCATCAGCGCTGTTACACCCTCCTCCACGCCGACCCCACCACCGGAGTCTTTTCCATCGCGTTTCTTATTCACACCCCCAGCGGCCCGGCATCCTCGTGGGCTGTGCGCGCCCGTGCGGGGGATGAACTCACCATGCAGCGATTCGGTGGAGACGGTTTTACTCCCGACGACCAACCGCCGCGCGGCTACCTGTTTGTTGGCGACGCAGCATCGTGGCCCGCAATCAACGCCATCATCGGCACGCTGCCCACCAGCGGCACGCCCATCCAGATTTTGATGGAACAATTCCGCGATGACGATACTCAGCTGCCCTTCCCTAAACGCCCCGATGTCATCGTCCGCTGGATACCCACGCGTCACGACGCCCGCGCGCTTGTTGACGCCTCGAAGGCCACGACGTTCACGGGTGGCGCTGTTGGGTCGCCGCCGAAAGCACGGCAACCCGGCTGGTCAAATCGCATCTGGAACTGAATTTTGGCCACAACCGCGCAACCTTGCATTCCCAGGCGTACTGGATTGAAGGCCGAGCCATGGGCAAACAGGTTGATGTTGAACCTGACACCACAGCCGACAACTCAGGCGCAGATACTGCGGATGCAGCAGCAACGGAGCAGACTACGGCACCGGTCGCGGCGTCGACAAGCGATACGGCGACCAGCGATAAAGCTGCCGTTTCGGTGCTGCGTCCGGCGCGGGTAGCGTTGATTATCAGTGGGCTGGCACAGGCACTGCTGTCCATCACCTACATCGTGCCGTTTATTCTGTTTTCCGAGCTCGCGCAGCGCCTGGTGCGGGGTGCGAACCAGGACGAGCTGATTCAGGTGGGGCTTGTGGGGGTCGGTATCCTGGGCTTCAATACGTTGGGGACGGCGGTGTTGCTGTTCGCGCAGCATGTGTACGACGCCAACTATTCGGCGGCGCTACGCAAGCGCCTGCTGCACAAATTGTCACGCCTGCCCTTGGGCTGGTTTAAAGACCGCCGGTCCGCAGAAGTTAAGACATTGGTGCAGGACAATGTGTCTTCGTTGCATTATTTGATTACGCACGCGGTACCGGACATGGTGGGTGCTGTAGTGACCCCGCTCGCCATTCTGATTTACCTGTTCACGGTGGATTGGCGGTTGGCGCTGGTGCTGCTGCTTCCCATCGTGCTCTACATTGTGGTCACGGTGCGCCAGGCCAGTGCCGATAAGCAAAAAATTGCCCGGATTCTGCGCTGGAACGCCACCATCAGCGGCGATACGGAACGGTTCGTGTCCGGGCAGGCCGTGAGCCGAGTGTTTGGCGACGATTCCACAGTAAACCTGCCCCGTGAACTGCAAGAAATGGGCGATTACCTGATCACCTGGCAGCGGAGCACCCTGGACTCCAAACTGAACTCCACACAAATGACCAAACCGATGAGCATCATGGCGTTGTTGCTGCTGGTAGGGACCGGTCTTGTGGTGAGTGGCATCATGCCTGCGGAGAACATCATTCCGTTTTTGATCTTGGGAACGTCCTTTGGTGATCGCCTGCTGGCCGTCTCCTATTCCGCCAACGGCATTCGCGAAGGTCTCAACGCGAAAAAGAGCCTGGAGCTGCTGCTCACCACACCGGAACTCAGCGAATCCAGCGATGGCTCGCAGCGCGATGCTGCCTCGGATGCGGGAGACGCTGCCGACACAACTGAGGCTGCGAGCGCACCCACCTGCGGAAACATCACGGTGAAGAACGTCTCGTTCTCCTATTCGGCGGGCACGCGGGCGCTGAATAAGATCGACCTTGATATTCCCGCTGGCACCACAACGGCGCTGGTGGGGCCGTCCGGGTCCGGGAAGTCCACCTTTGCAAGCCTGCTGGCGCGCCTGTGGGACCCCGACGATGGTGCCATCGTTCTCGACGGCGTGAACCTGCGCGACATCCCAGAAGATACGCTGCACCGCAAAGTGGCTGTGGTGTTGCAGGACGTGCAGCTGATCAAGGGAACCCTGTTTGACAACATTGCGCTGGGTCACCCGGAGGCAACACGCGACAACGTTCGGGCCGCAGCCCAAGCCGCCTACATTGACGACTTCATCATGTCCCTCCCCCACGGCTACGACACGCCCGTGGACCGCAAGAGCCTATCGGGTGGCCAGCGCCAGCGCGTCGCCATCGCACGGGCATTGTTGGGTGACCCGGATGTTGTAGTGCTGGATGAGGCAACCGCCGCCGCCGACCCCGATTCCGAATGGGCTGTGCGCAAGGGCCTCGATGCCCTTCTGGAGGGCCGCACCAAGATCATCGTTGCGCACCGTCTGCACACCATCGCCCACGCCGACCGCATTGTTGTGCTCCAGCACGGCGACATCGCTGAGCAAGGCACACACAATGAACTGGTCACCACCAACGGGTTGTACAGCAGCCTTGCCTCCAGCATGCACAGAAAGTAGGCCCATGCTTTTCGACGCCCCCTCCAACCTCGCCGCCATCACCGGACCGGAAGCCACGCGCGATCGCATCTCATTTTTCACCCTGAGTGTCGTGTCCACAGCGGTGCAGGCCGGGGCAATCATGACGCTGATTCCGCTGTTCGAGGGACTTTTCTCAGACAATCCCGCCTCCGCAATACGCTGGGTGGGCATGCTCGTTGGGCTGGTGGCGCTGGGGTGGGGCATTGACCACATCAGCCACCGCATTGGCTTTTCCTTGGGGTGCCGCATTCTCAAAACCGTTGAAACCTCTGGGGTCGCGTCGATCCGTGAGATGGACATCTCACAGCTGCACTCCGAATCCGCATCAAAACTTTCAAAACTGCTGTCCACCGCTGGTGCTGAATCCCTCTCTGCGCTTGCGCACCTGATGTTCCCCCTCATCCAAGGGGTCCTGATTACCCCGCTGCTCAGCATTTTCCTGCTCACCATATCGTGGAAGCTGGCCGTGGTGGCCTTCGTGACCGGCGTTCTTCTGACCTTGGCATTGGTGGGGTCTCAGCGTCTGATCGCCCGCTCCGAGGCGGCCTACGACGACGCCACCCGCGAACTCAACGACGCCACACTGGAATTCGCGTGGGCACAACCAACGCTCCGCACCGCCGGGGTGAGCCGTTCCGCCCTTGACGACGTCCTCCGCGGGTCACGACAACGCGCCTGCGGCTCCTCCTCTGGCAAATCCCGGGTGAGACGCTGTTCAGCATCGCCTCACAGCTCGGCCTTCTCGCATTCGCACTGGTCACCGGCATGCTGTACCTCAATTCCGACATCTCCGGCGCCACCGCCGCAGCCCTCATCATCGTGTTGCTGCGCATCATCGAAGCCTCCGGTGCCCTGTCGCTCCTGGCCACACCCATGAGCTCCATGGAACGCACCTTCAGGGACATCCGAGCGCTTGTCGACGCCGCCGACACCAGCGACTCCATTCCACCCACTGGAACATCCTCTGACGCGGTGGACGTGCAGGTCAGCGACGTGACCTACCACTACCCCGACACCACTGTGGGCATCAATTCCATCAACCTTGCCCTGCCTGCGGGAAGCATCACCGTTGTTGTCGGGGAGTCCGGCTCTGGAAAATCCACTCTCCTGGACGTTCTCGCGGGGCTTCGAGAGCAAAACACTGGCAGCATTGCGTTTAACGGCACTGCCTTGGACGCGCCCAATCGCCTAGCACATACCTCTGTGATGTTCCAAGCGACAGAGCTCCGTCAGGGCACACTCCGCGACAACGTCACCGCAGCCGATGCCAACGCCGATTTAGACAGCATTGCCGATCAGGTGCAGCTTGTTGACATTCTTGACAAGCTGCCGCACGGCTGGGATTCCACCGTCGGCGAAGGCGGGAGCACGCTGTCCGGCGGCGAGCGTCAACGCGTTGGACTCGCTCGGGCGCTGGCCAAAAACACCGGCTTGTTGCTGGTCGATGAGGCAACATCTGCCCTGGACGCCACCAACGAACAAGCAATTGTAGAGGCCCTGGGCAGGCTGCGGGGTCACCGCACCATGGTGATTGTGACGCACCGCCCCGCTTTGGTGTCCATCGCTGACACTGTTGTGGTGCTCAAAGACGGCGCCATTGCCGAAAGCGGCACCGTCAGCGAACTCATTGACAAAGGCGGGTTGTTCACCCACCTGTGGCGCCGCTGGCAAGACGTTGAGCAGTGGACTGTTTAAGTAGTACTCGTGCGAGTAAAAAACTCATGCACGAGTTCGTTGAACTCGTTGGGGCGTTCCAGATAACCAAAATGCCCGGCGCGAGGTAACTCGACATACTCCGCCCTAGGAATGAGCTGGGCGACATCGCGCACTTGCTCGGGGAAAATCACGCGGTCATCCGCGTATGCCAACGTCAGCACAGGCACCGCGATCTGCGGGTAGTGCTGCGACTGATCGCTGCCGCAGTCCGCCGCGATTTGTTGGGCAAGCCCCACTGTTGATCCTTGCCCCGCGAAGGTGAGCAAGGCGAGCCAGTCGGCAGACGCGGCGTCGTCAAGCAGGGTGCTGGGGGATAAATTGAGCGTTGCGGTGGTCGCGGCGAGGTAGTCGGGGGCAACGGTAGACAGAGCATCCGTGACCGCCACGAGTTCTTTCGACTGTGCAATCTGCAGGGGCGTGAGGCGCGCGTGGGCGGCCGCAGCAACAACGCCCCGCACCAAGTCAGGCCGCTGGCGTGCAGCCTCCAGGACTATGCGGGACCCCAGGGACGTACCCACGAGGAATGCCGGTTCGCCGAGGTGTTGGTCGATGATGGTCAGGACGTCTTGGACCAGGTCGTTGAAATGAAACTGCTGTTCAGGGTTGATGTTGCCGCCGCTACCGCGGTTATCAAACGTGGCTACCCGCCACCCGCGAGCCACCAGTCCTGGGACCTGATGGGCATCCCACACGCGACCAGAGGCGTTCCGGCCCATCACCATGACAATAGGTGTACCCTCACCTGTGATGTTCAGGCCAAGATCTGCCGCCATTATTATTCGCCACGCGCTTCCGCCACGGCTTTCCTCGCTGACAGCGGCAAAATGTCAGTCCAGTTTTCATTCACATAGTCCAGGCATTCAGCGCGGCTTGCCTCCCCGAACACCACATCCCAACCATCGGGAACGGCGGCGAATGTGGGCCACAGTGAATGCTGTTCCTCTTTGTTTCGAAGAACGTAGAAGCGTCCATTGTCATCATCAAAGGGATTGGTTGGTTGGCTCATATGTTCGCTCCTTGTTATGGTGCCGTGTCATTATTCATTCGCGTTCACTACTTGTGTTCGCATCAGGCGCTGAGCTGCCGCCGTGGATATAAAATCAGCGCGGCCCGAGGCGCGGTACACACAGTTGCTGCCTAGCCGCACCGCAACATTAATGTTTATTCATCATGTGTCGGCCGCGTCTCCAGGATACCCGCAAAGCAAGGCTCACCTAAACTATATAGTGAGAAGAAATGACTATTGGCATGTCAGAGGCGATAAATCGAAGGCATGTGGAGACACTAGTTCTTTGTTGAGGAAACAGCCATCTGAACCGTGCAAGTTTGTTCAACAAACTGAGGTAAGGATACCCTTGACGGCCTTTTTTTAGTATGCAACAATCGTCCACAATATTTGGCGCAGCATAATGGCTGACGCAGCTCAAGGGCTATGGCCAAATAACAGAAGTAATTTCCATAACACGCAAACGCGTCAGGAGGAAGGTCATGACACTGGCCGAAGCCAGACCCCAGGAAGACCCCCCCCACCGTAACCGCCGACGAAACTACGGCACCTGTAGAACCCGTAGAAGCAGCAGAAGAAGAATATGAAGAATATGAACCGGAAGTGACGGACACGCGAATGGGCAGAGGATTCGGCGTGATCGCCGTTGCAGCGTTGATCGTTGCACTAGCCTCAGCAGTGACTGCTGGGGCCACAGTATTTTATATTTTAGAATCCACCACCCGGAGCGAAGAACGCACTGCGCAGCTTGTCGCCGCCCTGAAGGAACCGCAATCATATGCTCTCCAGGGTTCTGCGGGGGCAACAAACCAGTCGGGCGCAGTTCAAGGTGCCCAGCCGGGCCAACCTGGTGCCGCCGCAGCCCAGCCGGGTCAGCCTGGCGCACAGGCTCAAGCAGGCGCGGCTCAACCCGGTGCCGCCAGCGCTGGTGGTGCCGCACAGGGGCAACAGGGCGCGCAACCCCAGGCTCAGCCAGGCGCAGCCAGTGCAGGCGGCGCTGCACAAGGACAGGCAGCCCCGGCCGCAGCGGCACCGCAAGCTGCTGCCCCCGCACAGCAAGCTGCGCCCCAGCAGGCGGCTCCGGCAGCCCCCGCAGCGCCGGCCCCAGCAGCTTCAGCCCCAATGCCTTCCGCCGATCTACTGCTGCAGACCACCATGGCCGCAGCCCAGCCTGGTGTCCCTGGCGCAGAGTTAGCTAAGCGCACTGTTGACGGCCCCGTCACCGCAGGCACCCTAGAGCAGGTTGCTGGTGTGCGGTCCAGGATGGCCCCTCCCCCCGGCATGGAAGCCATGGGTGACATTGTGAAGTTTGATGTCCGCGACGTCGTCGTCACGGGCGACACCGCCACCGCGACCATGACTATCATCTGGCCAGCTGGTTGGGCGAATGGACCTACCCCAATTCCGGTTTCCAGTACGTGGATGGCGAATGGAAGCTGCAAAAATCCACAGTCTGTAACCTCGCTTCAGCAGCGTGGGTCAACTGTTACTAATCATCACGTCTTATAGCAGGAGATTCTCAACACCATGACGCACCCCACCACTGGTCGTTCTCGCATGCCCATGTTAGCCATGGGTTCACCCGCAGGGCTTTCACATCGCCCCTTGTATCGAACCGCCCTGATGATGCTGGCGTTTGTCGCCAGCATCGTGCTGGTTGCTGGACTGTCGGCTTGTTCCTCGTCCGGCAGTGGGGCGTCGGGAGAAACAATCACAGTGAGCCACGTCTACGGCGAGTCTCAGCTGCCCACCAAACCCAAGAAGGTGGTGACGCTGGTTCCGGGCTACACGGATGCCATGCTGGCGTTGGGTGAGTCTCCTGCCGCGATTGCCGGTTACGCTGGTTTCCCCAAGTCGGTCATGCCGTGGGAGGAAGGCAAGCTGCAGGTTGAGCCTGAAGGCAGCACCCATGTGCTGAAGCTGATGAACCCCAGCGACGTCCCGCTGGAACAGATTGCGCAGCAGGAACCCGACTTGATTCTCGCCGGCGCTTTGGCCTCCAACGAGGAAATTTATAAGAAGCTACAGGATGTTGCCCCCACTCTCCCAGCGCTGGCTGACGGTAAGCTGGATTCCTGGCAGGACCAAACCAAGATTGTTGGCCAGCTGTTCAAGAAGGAAAGCGAGGCAGACAATATTGTTGCCTCAACGGAACAGAAACTGTCGGCTGTGAGCCAGGAATTCCCGGCCGCCGCAGGAAAGACGTTTGCGGTTGCGTTCTTTGGTGGCGCGGATAATATCCAGGTCGTGACGGACCCGAACGATATTACGGTGCAGATGCTCACGAAAATGGGTTTGAAGCTTCCAGACTCCCTCATCGGCCTGGGTGGCGGCGAAGGCGGCGTTCAGGGTAGGCTGTCCTTAGAAACAATTGATAAGATGAATTCAGATATCATCATCATGGGTTCGACAGGGGACTGTCTGCAATGGAGTCATCTCCCCTGTGGCCAGGTCTCACGGCGGTACGGGAAAACCATGTTCTCAAACTGGATCCTGCGGCGGTCACGTCGTTCCGCGTGCCGACAGTCCTCTCGGTTCCGTGGAGTATCGAACAGATCAAACCCACACTTGCCACCTTTTGACTGATCGGATGGAGACATGGGAATTAGCAATCGTCCAGCTGTTGATACATCACAACCCCCCATCACAGCGGACGATGTGATAGAAGAGCTACAGAACCTTCTCCCCAACACCTCCATCCGCCCAGACTCTGATCTTTTTTCCGTCGGCTTTGACTCCCTGCGCATCATGCGGTTCGCAGGGTTGTGCAGAAAAGCCGGCTTTGACATTTCTTTCGCGGATTTCCTGGAAAAGCCAGAACCCGCAGCCTGGGCTGAGCTGCTAAACAGCCACACACCCAACACCCAAGCCCCAAGCGTAACGACGCCCAGTACCGCCCCCGAAGCTGCCACGCCTGCTGACAACAGCGGCACCAGCAGCACCAGCGACGATGCCTCCCCATTCCGGTTGGCTCCCTTGCAACACGCCTATTGGGCGGGCGGCTATGACACCGACAAGCTGGGCGGGGTGTCGGCGCACCTCTACGTGGAACTAGACGGCCCCGACCATGAACCGGATACCCTGCAGGCAGCACTGGATACTGTGGTCGCACGGCACGACATGCTCAGGGTGAAAATCCTGAACGACGGCACACAGAAAGTGCAGGCACAGCCTGACACCCCGATATTTAGTTCGCTGGATCTACGCGACACCAACGATGCCACCGTCGCCGCGACACTGGAGGATATTCGCTCAGAGATGAGCGGCCAGCGTGCGGCAGCTGACCTGGGCCGGATGATTGATGTTCGCCTCACCCGCCTCCCCGGTGGGCGTGCACGCCTGCACGTGGATTTTGACATGCTGGCTGGCGACGCCATGAGCTACCGCATCGTCCTGGATGACCTCGCCGCCGTGCTCACCGGCGAAGAACTTGCCCCCATTAGCAGCAGTTTCCGCGAGTACCTTGACGCCCCGGAGGTCACGTCCCCGAAGAACCGAGAACGAGATCAACAGTGGTGGGCGGAGCAATTGGCAACTCTGCCGGATCCTCCTAAGCTCCCCACCTATACCGGTGTGCCCGCACATTCAGTGCGCCCGCAGCGTCGGCATTTGTTCCTGGATGAGCGGCAGCGCGCCGCGCTTGAGCACCATGCGCAGGATAACGGCGTGACTCCCGCGGCCTGCTTGGCCACTGCTTTTGCAGAGGCCATTGGTTCTTTCACCACCGAATCGCGTTTCCTGTTGAACGTGCCGCTATTCCACCGGCAGCAGATCCTCCCCGATATTGACCGTGTGGTCGGAGATTTCAGTTCCTCAGTGCTGGTGACCGTGGATGTCTCCCAGGAGCAGACGGTGCTGGATCGCATCCGTGCCGTCTCGGAAAGTATGCACGGCAGCATGCGGCATTCGGACTGGTCAGCGCTTGATATTTTGCGCGATATGAGCCGTAGTCGCGGCAGTCAGGTGATCGCCCCGATTGTGTACACCTCGGCGGTGGGTTTGGGGGAATTGTTCTCTGCCCGGGTGCGCTCGGTGTTTGGCGATCCAGTGTGGATCCTTTCGGAAGGCCCGCAGGTTCTCCTTGATGCGCAGGTCACGGAACTGGATGGTGGTTTCCTGGCCAACTGGGATGTCCGCGAAGGAATGTTCCTTCCGGGAGTGGTGGACGCCATGTTTGAGGCGTACCACGCCAATGTTGATCTGCTGGTGCAGGACGCGGAATGGGCATCAGCACCGTTCCCCAGTGCCGTTCCGGAAGAGCAGAATCAGGCTCGGCGCGATACGGAAACCACAGCCCCACTCCCTGAGGACGCCCTGCTACACCGACGTTTCTTCGACCTTGCTGACACGCATCCTGACCGCCCGGCCGTGCTGTGGGGTGAGCACGGTGTGCGTACCTATGCTGAGCTGCGGGATGATGCGTTGCGCGTCGCGACGTCGTTACGCAAACACGGCGTAGCGCCTGGGGATATTGTGGGTGTTCGCATCGCTAAAGGCCCGCGTCAGCTCACCGCGCTGCTGGGCGTGTTGGCGGCGGGTGCGGCGTGGGTGCCGCTGGGTGCGGACCAACCCGCCACGCGCCGGAGCCGCATCCTTGAGCGCGCCGACGCTACTGTGGTGCTGCACGATACGAACGCGCTGTCCGACCCGGATGAGGGGGTCACCGGTGTTCTGCTTGACGACGCCCTGACTACCGACCTCCCCGAGGATGCTGCGGCGCAGGCGACCACTCAATCTCCCGACGATGTGGTGTATGTGCTGTTCACGTCCGGTTCCACTGGGGAGCCCAAGGGTGTAGAGCTGACGCATCGTGCCGTCATGAACACCATCAACGCTGTGAACGAGATTGTCGGCCTTACTGCCGACGACCGCACGTTGGGCCTATCCTCCCTAGAATTCGACCTGTCCGTGCATGACATGTTCGGTCCGTTGAACGTTGGTGGAGCCGTGGTGACACTCACCGAGCAGGAACGCCGCGATGCGGAAGCATGGATTGGTTTAATGACGCGGCACCATGTGACCCAGCTGTATTGCGTCCCACCGCTGCTTGACATGTTGTTGTCTTCAACATCAACAACCCAGCTTGACGAGCTGCGCTGGTGTCTCCTCGGCGGGGACTGGGTCACCCTTGACCTGCCCGGACGCCTCAGGGAACGCGCACCGCACTGCCGCTTCGCCGGACTTGGTGGAGCCACCGAAACCGCCATCCATTCGACCTTCTTCGAGGTCACGGACCCAGAAGCCATCGACCCGATATGGGGATCCGTGCCCTTCGGCAGCCCACTGCCCAACATGCGTGCCCGCATTGTTGATGATGCAGGACGCATCAGACCTGACTTCGCGCCCGGTGAATACCTGGTGTCTGGACCTGGCATTGCCCGTGGTTACCGCCACGATGCCGAGATGACGGACCGTAAATTCCCCACCATTGATGGGGCGCGCTGGTACCGCACCAACGATCTTGCGCGCTACCTTCCCGGCGGATGCATTGAATTCCTGGGCCGCCGAGATGACCAGGTGAAAATCCGGGGCTATCGCATCGAAATTGGCGAGGTTGAGGCGGCGCTCCGCCAGGCCCCGGGTGTGCACAGCTGCGTGGCTGTGGTGTCGCGACCCGTTGGTGGTCCGCAGGATGGTTCCGCCCATTTGGGTGCCGTCATCGCCGCTGGCAGCAACCCTGCGCCGGACCTGGAAGAGCAGGTACGGGCGTTCCTCGCCGAGACGCTGCCGCCCTACATGATTCCCGACCTCATGGTGATCGTAGAGGCCATTCCGGTGAACAAGAATGGCAAGTCAGACCGGGAGTACTGTGCCCAGCTCATCGACACTGCCCGGCGCGACACGGTACAGCAGTCCGCGTCGGAACCACCCACTCCAGGCACGTTGGAGCACCTGGTGGCAGGCGTGTTTGCCGAGGTCATTGGCGTTCCCAAGTCTGTCATTGGCCTGGATGATGATTTCATTCAGGTGGGCGGGGATTCGGTTCTGACCACCAAGGCCGCCTCTGTGCTGCGTGATGTGCTGGACGATCCGAGCCTGCCGGCGGTGTTGTTGTTCGAGTCAAGGACGCCGCGGAGTGTCGCGGCGTCGTTACGCGAGGTAGAGGCCGAGCCGGGATTGTTTGACCGGACTGCGGCGATTGTGTATGAGCTCGACAACGAAGGTCTGTGAATGTCTGCTGAGGATAATGCGAATATTGTGCGTTTGTGGGCGGCAGAGACGCATGTGCTGCCGCCGGTGGAGCGGGGGACGTCGACACGTGTGGTGACCCCACCGTTGTTTGTGGCTGCTGATCAGCGGGATGCTGCGGCGCTGTCTTTCCAGTGGTCGGTGCCGCAGGTGGGGCTGCCCACGGTGGATGAGGTAAGCCTGGTGGATCCTGCTGACGAGTCGGGTCGGCAGTGCCGGTGTCTGATCCGGCGGAATTGTTGGCGTTATTGCAGCGTGTCGCGGCATTCAGGGCTGGCCGAGACACCCCTGATGACCCGGATCTGGAGGCCGTTGGGCACGCTCATGAGGCGCTTGTTGATGTGTTGAGCAGCACCGAAAGCGCTTCTGACGATACTCCCGCAGCAAGCACCCCTGCTGAGCCCGCCGATGGTTCAGTGGAGGGCCACACGTCGGGCGCGTGGCTGGAGGCTGATTCCTTCTTTTTCCCCACATTGCGGGGCCGGGACACGCTGAATCACAGCGGCCCGACGGGTACAACGTGGCTGGCCGCTGCCGGTTTTGGTGGCCCGAAGGATGACATGCCGGAGCTGTCCCTGGATGGGCTTGATCTTCCAGGGAAGATGGCGGGTGCTGTGGAGTTTGAGGGCTGTGAGCTTCGTGAAGCCCACGGCCCAGCCGATGCGGAGCGCATCGCGGGGTGGATGCAGTCAGAGTTGCTGTACACGTTCCGGCAGCCGTGGTCCGTGGAACGCTGGGAGGAGGAGCTGGACCTGCTGAACAGCCAGCCGTTCACCCAGCCCTATATTTTGAGCGCGGAAGGTGCCCCCATTGGTTACATTGAGGTGTACCGCCCCGCGCACATGAGCATCGGGGCGTCGCGACCCACCGACCCGCGTACGGTGGGCATTCACATCGGTGTTGCCGATACCTCGCGGGTGGGCAAAGGCATGGGCCGTGACCTCGTGACGCTGTTTGGAGTGGCGGCGCTGCTGGGGGATAAAACGCTGTTTTCCCATGCCTTGGGGGAACCAAACCTTTTGAACAATGCCGCACGGGGAGCGGCGAAACACACCATGGGTGGCGAGGTCGCACAGTTGACGTTTCCGCATAAATGCGCCGCGTTGCTGAGCTCGGCACCAACAGTTTTATCAGCAGTTATATCAGCGAGGGCACAATATGAGTGATGCAGTATCGGATCGGTCGGATCGTCGTCGGGAGCTGCTGCGGGCGCGGCTCCGCGCGGAAGGGTTTAAACAGGAGTCGGCGGATCAGGCTGCCAATACTCAGGTGGGTGATTCCGGCACTGTCACCGACCAGCGCATTTTAGGCAGGCTCATTGCAAACGCCGGGGCGGCAGGCATGCTGACTTGGGCGTTTCCCATTCCTGAGGATGCCGCAACTCAGGCTCGGATACGCGACGCCATCATTGCTGTGGCGCAGCACCGGCCGGACCTCAGGACTACGGTCTCTGCCGACGACACCGGCGGGCTGCAGCGCACTGTCCTTACTGCAGACACCGTGGTCACCCCCCTCCTCCGAGTCCGTAGAACCCACGGAGGTGGATGCGCTTGCCGCCACCCCCATCGATCCCACGTCCGAACCGCCGCTTCGCGCACGTTTCCTTCACACTCCCGACGGCACGATGCTGGTTGTGAGCACCCATCACGTTGCCGCTGATGAGCACACGTGGGTGCTGCTACTGCGCGACATCAATGCCGAGATTGCCTCCCCGGGTGTGCTGTCCGCCCAACCCACGCCCCCGCGTAGCGACGCCACGACGGCCCAGGTAGCCACGGCAACTGAACGTCGACTCGCCGCCGTGCGCCCCGCAACCCACGACGTGGACGGTGAAGCCACGCCGCAGCCCGACCCCTTCGCCGCCGAGCGCACCACCACCGCCGACAACACTGCTGACAGATTACCCTGCCGGTACCCCAGGACTGGGTTCAGGCTGTTCAGGACCGTGCCAAGGCAGACAACACCACCGTCCTATCGGTGCTTATCGACGCCGCGGCACACGTCATCGCCCGGCGCGCCGGCGCTGCACACGATGCCACGGTGGTGGTGGGAACCCCGACGGATGTGCGCGACGCCCTGGGCGCAGATGCCGCCGAATCGGATGGCGACCGCGTATCCGTGGTGCCGTGTCCGATCCCGGTAGGGTCGCCCCTCTCTGATGTCGCTGCCGCCGTGCGGGCCGCCAGCGCGGATCGTTGCGCTGGTCTGGACGATGTGATTCGGGCTGCGGGATTGCCGCACATTCCGGGCAGGTCGCCGCTTGTGGACGTGGTGGTGACGCATCGTGCGGGAACCCGCGACCTTGTTATTGACGGCGAGCCGTCAGTGGGGGTGTTTGTGCATTCCGGTGCAGCACCGTTTGATGCGGTGCTGTCCTTGGAGGAATCTGAACAGGGTGCCCAACTGACGCTGGAATTCCGACACGCGGCCCTGCGCCCGACAACAGCACAGCGTGTGCTTGAGGAATGGCGAGATGCTGCCATCCACCCAGCTCAGAGCACGGAAATACCAGACCTGCCTGAGGTAGCCACCACTGCACAGGATGTGGTGCGCGCCGTGGCGTCGCATGCAGCAGCCACCCCTGATGCTGTGGCCGTGGAGGATGGGACCACCACCCTCACGTACGCCCAACTCAACGCGTCGGCGGCCACCCTGGCTGAGCACATCACCGCACAGGGGGCACGCCCCGGTAATGTGGTGGCGTTGCGGCTGTCTCGCGGAGTCGGTATTCCTGTCGCCCTGCTTGCGGCGCTGCGGGCGGGAACACCTTTTGTGGCGATTGACCCGAACCACCCGGCGGAGCGTTCCCGCATGATCCTGGACGCGGCCAATCCCGCGCTGATCATTGACGATTCCGACGTGGCCACAGCCCTCGCCAGCCCTGTCGATGCACCCCAAGCACCTGACTGGTCGCAGGCGCATCCCGCCTACCTGGTATTCACCTCTGGGACCACAGGCACCCCGAAGGGCATTGTGATTCCCCGTTCCGGCCTGGATGCTGTGCTGGGATCCATGCAGGACACCCTCCAGCTCACGGCGGATGACACCTACCTGGCTGCCTCCACGCTCGGGTTTGACATCTCCATTGTGGAAAACCTGCTTCCCCTCCTCGTCGGGGCAACGGTGTACGTGGCACCCGCCGATTTCTCCATCGACATTGACGCAGCCTGCGCGCTGCTGCACCACGTACGTCCCACCGTCATGGAAGCCACCCCGTCGCTGTGGGCGGAAATCGTGCACCAGGATCCACAGGCGGTGCGGGGAATCCGCGCCTGCGCTGGTGGAGAGGCGCTTCCCCACACCCTGGTGACCACGCTGCGGGACGCAGGTGCGGACGTGTTCAACCTGTACGGCCCCAGTGAAGCCGCCATCGTGGCCACATCGCACCACGTAACCGGCGATGGCACACCGCCTTTGGGCACCACTCTGCCCAGCGTCGGCGGAGACATTCTCGGGGCAGCCCTCACCGCCACTCCTGATGGTGCACTCGGCGAACTGTATCTCTCTGGACCACACCTGGGCTACGGCTACCTTGGTGACCCAGCGCTGACCGCGCTCACCTTCGTGGCCGCGCCGGGTGGGCAGCGCCGATACCGGACGGGTGACCTGGTGGCACGGGACGTCGATACGCGTGACCTCATGTACCTTGGCCGCGCCGACGAACAGTTGTCGCTGCATGGCCTACGTATCGAACGCGGTGAGATAGAGGCCGCGCTGGCAGCAGCACCGGGCGTGACAGCGGCGGCGGTGCGGGTGGACACCACGGCGGAAACCCCCGCAATCGTTGGTTATGTGGTGCTCGCCGACGCTCAGGACGATAGCGTAGCGGCAATACAGGCCGCTGTGGCCAATGCCTTGCCAAGTGCTGCCCGCCCCAACGCAATCGTCGTGGTGGATGAGTTTCCGCGCACCCCCACCGGAAATTGACCGCGCGCGCCTACCGCTGCCAGAGGATACCGGCAGCCACCAGCATCGTGCAGCAGATACTCCAGAGGAACACGCCGTTGTGCAGGCCGTTCAGGACGTGCTGGAGCTTGACGGCACCCCGTCCATTGATGCTGATTTCCGAGCCCTTGGCGGGCATTCGCTCCTTGCGCACCGACTGGCACTCACGCTCAGCACCGCACTCGGGGTGCATGTTCCCGTGCGCGCCGTCATTGAAGAACCCACCCTCGCGGCACTGGCTGAGCATGCGCGAATCTGCGTGATGTCGATGCCACGGACATAACTGAACAACCTGAACCGCCGCAGGACGCCGAACCCGAGGATGGCCCCATCGAAGTGCTCGCTGGGCAGCGCCGCGTCATTCTTGCCGAACAACTAGACGACGAGAATGGTTTGTACACCATTCCGCTGTTCGCCACCGTCACCGGCACCATCGACACCGAGCGCTTATCCGCAGCCCTGACCTCAGTTGTTGCCGCACACCCAGTTCTGCGCAGCAGGCTGAGCATTGACGACGCCGGAATCATCAATGCCACGCTGCTATCTCCAGAAGAAGCACTGGCACAGCCCATTGCCGTACATCAGCGCACGACCACCCCAGGTAGCCTCGCCACATTTCTTGACGAGCTTGTGCGCACCCCCCTTCCCGGCCACCAGCGACCAGCCGCTACAGGCATACGTTGTGCAGGTTGCTGAAAAAGGCAACAACAAGGACACCGCGTCAACCGTGCTGGCCCTGCTGTTCCACCATGCATTTTTGACGAGTGGAGCCTCCAGCCCTTCTTCACCGACCTGGCACGCGCCTACGACAACGCCGATGCCGTCAGCACACACAGCGGACCGAGCTTCCACCGCATTCATGCCATCGCCAGCACAACAAACCCCGCTGACGTGGACTTTTGGTCGCATCGCCAACGCGACACCGCACCCGGCGCGCCCGCTCCCCTGCCGTTCTCCCGGGCGGCCGCCGTCAGCGCCGGTGCGGCAGGAACAGCCTTGGGTGGGCGCGGCCCGGCCATTCACCGCACCGTCACCATCCCCGCGATAGCCGCCGCAAGCCCCGACCCCACGCTCAAAGCCACCGCTGGTGACGTGGTCAAAGCCGCCGTGCTGTTGTTCCTTGAGCGTGCCGGGGCCGACCCCGCCGTGGGTATTCCCGTGTCTGGTCGGCATCACCCGGAGCTACTTGACGTCGTGGGGTACCTGGGCAACACCCTGCCGGTCACTGTTGATCGCGCCGGCGACGCCGCAGTGTCCTTCAGCCATGACCTTGACACAAGGAAGCTGATTGAAGCGGTTCACCACGAAGTTTTGGACGTGGCGGAGCATTCCAGCATCCCCATTGAGGAGCTGTCCGGCACCGCGCCATTCCAGGTGATTGTGGACCACCGCGTCGGAGCGCCGCAGGTCCCCGCCACCGCCGACTGGAGCAGTGAACTCCTGCCCGTGGTGCCGCCGCTACCGAAATTCCCGGTCACCATTGTGCACACGGAGCTTCCCGAGGTAGATGGCGCCACCACGCACCGCATTGACGTGCTCTTTTCCGGCGACTACTTCGAGCAGCGTGGCGCGGAAGCCTTCGTGAAAGCGCTCCAACACACCATCATGGGTGTCGCGCAGGCCCACGCCACCCCGCAAGGACAGTCAGATGTCTCCACCACCCTGGGCGCTATTGCGCTCAGTCCTGAGACCCACAGTACCGAAACCCGCAGCACCGAACCGGAAACGGCGGGTGAACGAGGCGTCGATACGCAGACCGATACCCAGCCTGACCTGCGGGATATGACCATCCCCGAGCTGATCGACCGCCAGCTGACGGAACACCAGGACGAGCCCATGCTCTCCACCGTGGGTGTGACCCTGACGGGCGCGGAAGTGCAGCAGCACATGCGTGGGCTTGCGGCGCGGATCAGCGCGGCGTACGACGGTATAACCGCTGGTCGCATGGTGGCCATCCACCAACCCACCCGCTTCGACGAAGTGCTCACCATCCTGGGTGTCATGGCCTCCGGGGCGGCGTTTACCGTGCTCAGGCCGGATGACCCGGCCGACCGTCTTGCGGCAATCCTGGCTGACGCGAATGTGTCACTGATCATCTCCAGCGACCCCGATAAACTCCCCGCAGGTCATCCGCCTGTGCTACCGGACTCCCAGGACAGCCTGGGCATATCGCAGGAACTTGCCGCCCCCGCCCCCCAGCGCAACCCGAACTATCCCGCCTACATGGTGTTCACCTCTGGGACAACGGGACGCCCGAAAGGCGTGCTGGTGGATCAGCGCGCCATGTCCGGTCTGACCGGCCTGATCTTCGACCTGTTGAGTGCCACCAGCAGCACCGACCCGAACAACGCGGCCTTCCGCCCGCGCTTGGTGTCCATTGCGCCCATGTCCTTTGACGTGGGATTGCTGGAGGTCATTGCCACGTTCTGTACCGGCGGGCATTTGTATGTCGCCCACGACATGGAACGCGTTGGTCCTCCCCTCGCGGAGGCGGTGCGCAGGCACCGTGCCACGCATTTCGCCTCCACCCCCACCGTGCTGGGATTCCTCGGTGACCCCAGCTCCATTTCTGAGGACGTGCAGGTCTTCTCCGGTGCCGAGCCACTGCCCGCCGATTTGGCGGAACGGTGGTGCGCGCGGCATCGCCTGATCAACCTCTACGGTCCGACGGAAGTCACCGTCAACGCCATCCACGGCTTCATCACACCCGACCCCACCAGCAGCGCGATCCCCATTGGCGTGGCCGACCCGCATGTCACGGCCGTGGTGCTGGACAGCGCACTGCAACCCACCCCCATCGGTATGGTGGGCGAATTGTGGCTGGCGGGCGACAAACTTGCCGTGGGATACCCGGCCATGCCGGGCACTACCGCTTCCGTGTTTGTCGCGGCCCCCGATCACCTGGGGCTTCCACCCGGCTCGCGCATGTACCGCACCGGCGACCTGGCGGTACTCCGGCCCGATGGCCAGTTCCTGTGCCTCGGCCGCGTGGACGATCAAATGAAAATCCGTGGGCTGCGCATCGAACCCGCAGAAATTGAAACCGCGCTGCGTGCCGACTCCCGCGTTGACGGCGCCCGCGTGGTTCACGTCCCAGGTTCGCGGATTGGCAGCGATCGCGACATTCTCGCCGCCGCTGTCGTGCCCACCGAGGGAACCTTGTCCGCAGCAAGCCTCGCCGATATTCGCCACCAGCTGGCGTCCCAGCTGCCTAGGCACCTTGTTCCGCAGCGCATTGTGCAGGTCCCCGGCCTGCCGGTCACACCCAACGGCAAGGCCGACCGCGCCACCACCCTGTTGATGGTGCTGGACGCCCTGTCCAAGGCACCCGACGAGGTTGAAACACCTAGCACCGAACAAGCACCTCATACGGAGCCTGCAGCAGAGCCCGCCGCGCCGGTATCGCCGCAGTTCCAGGCGCTTGCCGAGGAAGTGGCCATCCTGCTGGACACCGATCCCCGAAGCATCCGCGAAGACGATGACTTCTTGGAACTCGGCGGCGACAGCATCCTGGCCCTACAGCTCATCGCAAAGCTCAAGGACCGCGGCTGGGTCACCGCTGCCCGCGACATTTTCGACGCCCGCACACTCGGCGACCTCGCCCGCGCCCTCACCCCAGCCGATGGCACTAGCGGTACCGACGACGCTGAGGCAGAGCCCGTCGCACCCATCGAACCACCCTCCGACCTGGGAACCTTCGCCCCCATCCGCGTCGCCGCCGAACACCTCGCCGACGCCCCCGACAGTGTTTCGCACAAAGCATGTTGCTCACCATGCTTGAGCCCGTCAGCGGACACGGCTCGGCGCTTGTCGACGCCCTGGTGGCCAGGCACCCCGCATTCCGCACCCGCGTCACCGACACCGGCGAGTGCGAAACCCTGGCCGAGGGCCAGTCGTACTTCGATACCGAGACCACCACACTCACAGGGGACACGGCCACTGAGGATTTGGCGCAGCTACGTCACCGCCTAGCTGAGAATCTTGATGTGCGCGCCGGGGTGCTCCTTGCTGGCGCGGAAGTATCCACGGACTCAGGACCGATGTTGCTGCTGGTCGCGCACCATATGGCGGTGGATGCGGCAAGCTGGATGCAGATCATTGGCGATATGCGGCAGATGGTCATTGCCACGATGAGTGGTCGTGAACTGCCGGAGCCGGAGGGGACGTCGCCACGCGCAGGTTCCCTGATGGTGCGCGGAACCGACGCCCCACCCCAGCCTGAACTGCGGGCACGTATCGCTGCGGGCGAGGTGAGCCCTGACGACGTCGCCGCAACGGCCGCGGTGGATACGTTTACTGTGGCAGGAGCCATAGCGGACGAGCTCATCGAGCGTCACGGCCACGGCGGCACGCTACGGGACGCCCTGATGTCCGCACTGGCGCAGGCGGTACGGGCCACCGACCCGTGGGGACCACACCTGGTCACCCTTGATGTGGAGGACCATGGGCGCGATGACGTCATTGACCCCCGCTCTGTGGGTTGGTGGACGCAGGTGTTCACCGTGGTTGATGATGGTGATTCCCTCCGCGAATTGCCCCCCGCGCAGCGCGGCGTTGCTGCTGGTGAACGCTCGGATATTTTGTTTAATCATTTGGGTGGCATGTTCACCACGGGCGAGGATTCATCCCCGGTGGGGTTCGCGCCGTCGCCGGTTCCTGAACTACCGGCCTTGGATACGGTTGTTGGCGACGATGTTCCCCTGCGTAATCCCCTGTCAGTGACTTCGGTAGTCACTGCCGAACAGTCAATCCAGGTGACGTTTATTCGCGGCACGCGGTTGGTTTCTGAGGAGACTGCACGGCAGCTGCGAGACGAATTCCTGGCCGCACTGGAACGCCAGGTTGGTGCACAGGGTGGGGATGCACGCGGCGTCGATACGCATGCACAAACCTATACCCTGCCGGTGACCCCCACGCAGGAAGGCATGTTCTACCTGGAGGAGCAGGACGACCCGGGAGTTGCTGCGTATCTAACCAGGATGACGTTCACGCTGGATGGCGCGCTGGATTCTGAGCGTGTGTTGCAGGCGTGGTCGCGGTTGGCGGACCGTCACCCGATTCTGCGGGCGTATTTCACCCGGAATGCCGATGAGTCGGTTGTGGCCACTGTTGATCCTGCGTTGGAGTTGGACGCCCGCTACGATGAGGCGTTTACCGAGGCCGATATGCTGCGCTCGTTCGATGTGACGGCTGGCCCGTTGACCCGGTTGCGTATGAAGCAGGTGGACACTGCCCACGCTGATGCTCCGCAACGTCACATCGTTGACGTGGTGTTCCACCACATTGTGGCCGACGGCTGGTCGGCTCCGCTGCTGATCAGGGACTTCTTCACGCTGATGGATCCGGATCAGGATCTGGTTGTGGTTGATCCCCTGCCCTCGCTGTTGGCGGTGCGGCAGTCCACGAGTCCACTGTCGGCATGGCGGAAACCCCTGCGTGCTGCGCAGCCAACTATGCTTGCCGCCGGCGGACGCGATCAGGGTACCCGAACAGAATTGAGGTTGACTTTTGATGCAATAACCTCGGAGGCTCTGACCACCACGGCGCAGCGCGAACATGTGACCGTTGCGGCGCTGATTCACGGCGCCTGGGCGCGCGTGCTGTCCGAACTCACCGGTCAAACACGCGTGACCTTCGGTTCCGTAGTGTCCGGCAGGCCATTGGACGCCCCCGGCGCGCAGGAGGCTGTGGGTCTATACGCCACCACCATTCCCGTCGCTGTCACCGCCGAATCCCCTCTGTATGCGGCGCGTTCCGCCTCGCAGTTGTTACTGCTCGGTGCGGAAAACCCGCCGTCACTGGCGGATGCGCAACGGCTGGTGGAACATGGCGATACCAGCGGCGCCGATGTACCTGGCGACCTGTTTGATTCCCTCATGGTGGTGGAAAATTATCCCCTTGACCAGGCCGCACTGCTGGCCCCGCTGGATGGGGTGACTGTGTCGGACTTGTCGTTCCAGGATGGGACGCACTACCCCGTGATGGTGGTGGCGCATAGTGCGGATCGGCAGGTGTCGTTGCGCATTGCCGTGGCTGACGGTGTGGAGCTTGTTGGCGGGGCAACCACAGATGATCTTCTCGCGCATCTGGAACGGCACCTTCGCAGTATTGCCGGCCTGCCGCTGCTAGCGGACCAGGTCGCTGGCTTACCGATGGTGTCCGCTACTCAGCGCCTATCCGCCGCCGACACCGATGACATCATCAACACCTATGCGTGGGCGCTTCGGGACCGTGGTGTCGGCCCCGGCGATACGGTTGCTGTTGCCCTACCCCGTGGGGTGGAGCAGGTGTGCGCCACCCTTGCCGTCTGGCTGGTCGGTGCCGCAACCATGCCCATTGAGGTGGATTCCACCGGCACCATGACGGCACGCGCCGCCGCGATTGTGGGCCGCGCGAACCCCACTGTGGTCGTTGATTCCGCACTGCTTGCGGAGCTAGCCGCCACCGACTCCGCATCCCGACGCTTCACGCCCGCCGACCGCACCAGGCGGTTGACACGTGACGACGCCGCGTACATCATTCACACCTCGGGAACCACTGGTGTCCCCAAAGGCGTGGTGGTGCCGTGGCAGGTGATGGAGGACTTGATCCACTGGCAGACCGCCACCGGAATCATCCCGTCAGGGGCGACGCTGGCACACTATGCGCCGGACCAGTTTGACGTATCCATGCAGGAGCTTCTTACCGCCGTGGCTGGGCGGCATGCCCTTGTGGTGGTTGCCGAGGAGCAGCGTCAGGACATGTCTGCGCTGGCACGCTTCCTGGATTCCCAGGGTGTTGATGTGCTGTTTGCCACGAACGTGGTGTTGAACGCGCTCGCCCGCGAGTACGCCCGCAGCGGAAAGCCAAGCGTGAGTGTTTGGTCCAGGCCGGGGAGGCTTTGCAGCCCAGCGTGGATCTGCGTGCCTGGTGTTCCTCCCCTGATGGCCCGGCACTGTATAACCAGTACGGCCCCACGGAAACGCATGTGGTGCTGGCCACTGGCAACCTGTCAGCGGATTCCGCGGCACTCGCAGCACCGTCCTTGGGTGCCCCGTTGCCGCATGTCCAGGCGTTGGTGCTGGATGAGCAGTTGCAGCCCGTCCCTGATGGTGAACCTGGCGAGTTGTACATCGCTGGGGCGCTAGCTGACGGGTACCTTGATGACCCAGAACTCACCGCTGAGCGGTTCCCCGCCGGGATTGGTGCGGTGCCGCGGTGTCACCGCACGGGTGACGTGGTGGTGAAGAACCCGGATGGTTCTTTTGAGTATCGTGGGCGCGCCGATGATCAGATGAAGGTTAGGGGTGTTCGTATCGCCCCCGCCGAGGTTGTTGCCATCGCCCAGGATGTTGCCGGTGTTGCGGAGGCTGCGGCGTGTGAGGTGGATGGCGTATTGTGCCTGGTCGTGGTTGCCGGTGCAGACGCCCCCGATGCTGTTATTGCTGATGATGTGCGTGAGCAGTATGCCCAGCTGGTTGGCGGCGGCGATCCCGCCGGGAATAACGCTCTTGTGCCGGAACGGGTGCTGGTGGTGCCAGAACTACCAGTGACAGCTAACGGCAAGACTGATATTCGGATGCTGCACTCCTGGTTCCGCGACGGCGCACCGTCTGGCCAGGAGGCAAACAGCACAGCCACGCCTGGAGTGGCCGCCGGTGCGGTGAGCGTCGGGGTGTCGACAAGCGTGGATTTGGTGGCGTCAATCATGGCGGATGTGCTGGCTGAGCAGAACAGCGAACCCACCCGCGTGCATCCTGACGATGATTTCTTGGCGTTGGGTGGGCAGAGCCTGTCCGGCACGCGGCTGAGCGGTCGGCTGAGTTCCGCTCTGGGTACCCCTGTGTCGCTGCGTACAATTCTGGAGCACCGCACCCCGCGCGCCATTGCGGAGGCGGTGGCCGCCGGTGACACAGACACCGGTTTTACTCCCGAGGAGTTTGCCGAGCATTACACGCAGCACACGCCGACGCCGGGTGTCCCTGCGCCGGCCACACCTGCGCAGCGCAGGTTCTGGGCGTTGGCGAAGGTGAATCCGGGCGACATTACCTACCATTTGCCGCTCATGGTCCGGCTGACACCGGAAGAGCAGGGCGATGCTGACTCCCTGGATGCTCGCACCATGGCTGGGCATGTTCAGCGTGGTGTGGAGCGCCTGGTGCGGCGGCATGAGTCGCTACGCACGCTGTTGTCTGGGGATGTTGACGGCCCACAGCAGGTGGTACTTCCCGCTGACGAAGCGGCCCATCGCCTGACCATCACGGTACTGGCGGATGAGGCGGAGCTGCTGCGGCATCGCGCCACCCCGTTCCGCCTCGACCAAGATGTGCCTATTCGGGCGGCGGTCTGCCCCGATGGGGATAGCGTGCTGTTGTCGCTGGTTATTCACCATTCCGCCTGCGACGGCTGGTCGTTGCCGCTACTCATGGCTGATTTGGAGGCGGCATGGACTCATGCCGAGGAGACCGCAGACACGACAGCTGTGGAACCCGCGCCGTCGCCCACTGGCATCATTGCCACCTGGCAGGATGCGTGGGAAAGCTCTGGCCAGGAAGCGCACGACCGGGAGTACTGGCAGGAGCAACTGGCTGACGTGCCCTGCCCCTTGCCGCTTCCCCTGGATCGCCCGCGCAACCCGGAAGGCGCGACGAAGGGCATGTTGGCGTCCTATGCGCTGAGCGATGCGGAGGTGCAAGCCGTGTACGAGGCGGCCCGCACTCTGGATGCCACGCCGTTTATGGTCGTGCACGCCGCCGTGGCTGCGGTGTTGTCGCGGCTGGGTTGTGGTGAGGATATTGCGCTGGCCACGCCGGTGTCGGGCCGCCATGGCGGCATGGATGAGGCTGCCGTGGGGTGCTTTGTGAACCTGCTGGTTTTGCGGACGTCGCTTGCCGGCAACCCGGATTTCCGGGAGCTGGTGGACCGGGTTCGGACCACGAACCTGCAGGCCGCTGAGCACGGTGGCATGCCGTTTGACGTGCTGGTTCGGGAACTCGCTGCGGGCGGCTCGAAGGCTCATCATCCACTGGCAACGGTGGGTATTGGCCTGCAGGACCTGCCGTCCGCATTCCCGGCCCCTGAGGGTGTGACGGCGACGATTCTGCCGGATAATCCCGAGGTGTCCCGCTTTGACATGAACGTGGACGTGTTCTTGGGTTCCGACGACCCGTCCGCCGACCTGCCCGCGCAGCTCGCTATCGAGTTCGATTCGGCGCTGTTTGACGAGGCCACCATCGCCCGCATCGCCCGTCGCATCAAACGCGTGCTGTTGACCGCTGCCGCCACGCCGGACACCAGGCTGCACGACCTGCCGGTGTTGCTTGACGACGAACGCGCGCACCTGCGCACCACGCACGGCACCACTGCCCAGCCGACCGAGGCAATCCGACAGCTGGTTCGAGGCGTTCCTACTGTGGGCAGCGTGCTGGCAGCCGACGGCTCGTGGCTGTCCGCCGAGCAGCTTGAACAGCGCGTCACCGCCGTTGCTCGCCTGCTGGTCGCCCACGGCGTGAAACCCGGCGACGTGGTGAGCATTCTGTGCCAACGCACCGTAGGCCAGCTGGTCGCACAGCTGGCAGTGCTGCGCACGGGTGCCGCGTACGCACCGATTCTTCCCGACACTCCCGCGGAGCGGCTTGCCGCGCAGTTCGCGCAATGCGACGTTCGTGTTGCTCTATGCAGCAACACAGCAGGTCTTGAGGTTCCGGATTCGGTAACGCTGGTGTCTATCGGTGATGACGCGGCGTCGATAATCAGCGAAGCACCCGAGGTTGACCTTCCAACGGCGGAGAGCATTCCGGCCGATGCCCCTGCCTACGTCCTGTTCACCTCCGGGTCCACCGGAACGCCGAAGGGCGTGTTGGTCTCTCGCGCGAACCTGGAAGCGCTGCTTGCTGCCACCAACGACTCCGTGCCGCTTGCAGAAACGGATGTGCTGCTGGCGCTGTCGCCCTTCTGCTTCGACGTCACTGGTTGGGAGTATCTGGCACCAATGGCTGCGGGTGCGCGGCTGATCATCGCCAACGACCTGCAGTACCGTGACCCACGCGCCATCGTGACGCTCATGGCCGAGCATGGCGTGACCTGCTGCGAAGCAACCCCCGGCCTGTGGTCCCTCATTGCTGAGGCCGCAGCGGACGAACTTCGCGGTGTGCGTGCCGTAATTTCTGGCGAGGACTTGCCGCAGACCGTAGCCACTGCCGTGGCCGATGCCGGTGCCCAGGTGTGGAACCTGTACGGCCCCACCGAAGCCACCGTGTTCGCCACCGCAGGTGAGCAGAATGCGGGCCCTGTGGATATTGGCCTGCCGCTGCCAGGAGTGGAGATTCGGGTGCTGGATGATTACCTGGTGCCTGTGGCCGACGGTGCGCTGGGTGACCTGTACCTGGTCGGCTCACAGATTGCCTTCGGATATGTCGGCCGCGCGGACCTCACGGCGGCGTCGTTTGTTGCGGATCCACAGGGGACCGGGCGGGTCATGTACCGCACCGGCGATCAGGTTCGCCGTCACGCCGATGGTCGGCTCACCTATTGGGGACGCCGTGACCAGCAAATACAGCTGCGTGGACACCGCGTGGAAATAGGCGAAGTAGTCTCCGCACTGCTATCACTGCCCGAAGTAGCCAAGGCGGCAGCCAAGGTGCTGGAACGCGGCACGGCGAAAACACTGGTGGGATACGTTGTGTTGGAGGACAACTCCGAAGGTACAGCCCCAGATGAGAGCACCCTGCTGCTCGCACTCCGGCGTATTCTTCCCGACTATTCAGTGCCCGCGCAGCTGGTATTCCTGCCGGACATGCCACTTACGGACAACGGAAAAGTCAACGTCGCGGCACTTCCCGACCCGGAACCGGAGGAATGGCAGGAGCCCGAAACGGAGACGGAGAAACTGCTCGCCGGTATTGTTGCCGAGCTTCTGGGCAGCGATGAGCTGCCTGGGCGTAACCAAGGGTTCATTTCCCCTGGGTGGTGATTCCATCACCGCCATCAGGTTGGCGGCACGGGCCGCTGAGCAGGGACTTCCCATCACTATTCAGGACGTGTTGGTGGCACCCACCATCCACGAACTGGGTGCCATCGCGGATTCCAGGCCGCGGCAATCCGACACCACAGCGGAGACAGCATCGGAGGATCACGCCATGGGTGACCTGTCCGGCCTATCCGGTGATGATTTGTCCCGCGTGCTGGGAGCGTTTGGAGATGACAGTGAGTAAAGCAGTTGTTGATGTTCTTGCGGCGACACCGCTGCAGGAGGGGCTGTTGGCCCTGCACCGCCTGAGTTCCGGTGCGGACCCGTACCACGTGCAGTTTGTGTTCCGCATCGACGGCAACCTTGATGAGGCCCTGCTGGCGCGCTGCGCGGATGCGATGCTGGTGCGCTACCCCAACCTGCGTGTTGCGTTTATGACAAGAACGTGGAACACCCGGTGCAGGTGGTCCCCGCCTCGGCGAAGCTCGACTGGGAGGTGGTGCCGATGACCGCCACCAGCGCACCAGATGCTACCACCGATACGTATACGCGTGACGCCCAGGCTGCGGAGTTTGCCGCGTCCGACTTCAGCGAGCCGTTTGATCTGTCCCGCCCCGCCCCATTGCGGCTGAGACTGCTTCGCTGGGATTCGCATTGCCACCACCTGGTGCTCACAGCGCACCACATTCTGATTGATGGTTGGTCCGCGCCGTTGTTTTTCGCGGAGCTGATTAACCTGTACCGGCACGGTGGACACGCGGAACTCTTACCCCCTCCCCCGGATTACCGGAAGTATATTGCCTGGCTGCAGCAGAAATCGAAGGAAGAAAGCCTGCAGGTGTGGCGTACTGCGCTGGGCGAGCAGCCAGCCCCCTGCCTTGTCGCTCCTCAGGCCCCCAGTTCCCCTGGGTTGCCGCCGGTGGTGTTTGAGGCGCAACTTGACCGCGAACAGACCGAGCAGCTGCAGGCATGGTGCAGGAAGCACAACGTAACGGTGAGTAACGCAGTGTTGTTCGCGTGGATGATGGTGTTGGGAACACTGACGGATCGCGATGAGGTATTCACGGGCACGGTGGTGTCGGGCCGTCCGGCGGACCTGCCGGGTGCGGAATCCATGATTGGCCTGTTCATCAACACCGTTCCCGCCCGCGCCACGCTGAGCCCCCGCGAGGATGCCGCCACGCAGGTGCAGGCGCTTCGCGACACTCTGGTGGCCACCCGCCCTCACGAGCACATCGGCCTGTCCGATATTCAACGCGCGGCGGGCACCCGCGACCTGTTCGATACCCTGGTTGTGTTCCAGAACACTCCCCTAGGTGCCGCGACAACCGACGACAGTTCTGGGTTCAAGGTCACTCCCCTAGCCACCAACGATTCGACGCACTACCCTCTCACCATCGTTCCCGCCCTGGTAGACGGGGTGTTCCGGGTGAAAGTGGAGGCTCGCGCGGATTTGATGGAGGGCACATTACCCGCAGCCGCCAGTGCGATTGCCTCGGCGATCACGACACTGCTGCGCACATTCCCCACCGCCGATGGACTGCCGTTAGCGCAGGTGGGAAACGGTTTTTCCGCTCCCACAATCCCGTATGCACCGACGGCTGAACCCCGCACCCTGCCGCAGCGTATGAGGGACCTCGCGGATGCTAATCCCGATGCTCCAGCACTTGCGGACGCAACAACGCAGCTCACCCGGCGCGATCTTCTCGCCCACATCCTGGATATTGCGCGCCTGCTTATCGACGCCCAGCTCACCACCGGTCGGCGCGTGGCTATCCTGCTGCCCCGCACGGTGTCTCAGCCCGCAAGCCTTGTGGCCTGCGCCTGGACGGGCGCGGTGGCTGTGCAGCTGGACGCCTCGGCACCCGATGCGCATAATCAGTCGATTATCGCCCAGGCGGGGGTGGATGCCGTACTCACTACTGGCACAACCGCCGCATATGGCGATGTACCCGTACTTACGGTGCCGCCAACAGACACGGCGAATGCGGCGAGCGTCGATAAGCAGCTGACGCAGGTACCGGACGCGTCGTCGCTGGATGCGCCGCTGTACATGGTGTTTACCTCGGGTTCCACGGGCACCCCGAAGGGCGTGGTGGGTACGCAGCGTGGGTTGTCTGCGCTGATTGCCGCGCATGAGCGGTGGGTGTTGCCGGAGGATCGTCAATTGACCGTGGGGCATGCCTGGTCCATGGCGTTTGATGCGTCGTGGCAGCCGTTGACGGCGTTGTTTGCGGGACATGCGGTGGCGATTCTGGACGAGCAGCAGCAGCGTGACCCGCAGCTGTACATGGAGGCGTTGCGCACGCACGGGGTGGACATGATCGAAACCTCGCCGACCATGTTTAGCCAGCTTGAGCCGCGCGGCCTGCTGGATGCTACGGATGAGTGGCCGGGTCTGAGCGTGCTGGGCTTGGGTGGCGAGGCGATTGACCCCGCCGTGTGGTCGCGGCTTGCTGAGCGTGAACGCCCAGCGGTGTTTAACTTCTACGGTCCCACCGAGACCACGGTGGATGCGGCGGCGGCACGGCTGTCGGACTACACCACGCCGTGCATTGGCGCGCCGCTCCCCGGCCTGAAAGCCCGGGTGCTGGATCGTTGGTTACGCCCACTACCAGCGGGTTTGCCCGGCGAATTGTATGTGTCGGGGTCGCAGGTGGCGTTGGGCTACAGTGACCGACCAGACCTGACCGCGGGGAGCTTTATCGCCACGACCTCGGGCGAGCGCGCCTACCGGACCGGCGATGTGGTGGTGTTTGATCCGAACGATCAGGCGCTGCGCTACATCGGTCGTGCCGACGACCAGATCAAGATCCGGGGTTTCCGGGTGGAGCCGTCGCAGGTGCTGCACGGGGTGCTGGCGCTGCCGGGGGTGCGGGATGCGCGTGTTCAGGTGGTCACCACCGATGCGGGCCCACGTCTGATCGCGGTGATTATTCCCGCCGAGGATGTGCTGCCTGGTGCCGTAGATGATCCGGCGGGCACCTCGGCGCGCCTGATCGGGCAGCTGCGCAGCGCTGTGGCAAGCCATCTGGTTCCGGCCGCGATTGTTCCGGTGCGGGAATTCCCGCTCACCCGGAACGGCAAAATCGATGTCTCCGCGCTGCCCAGCATCACCGCCGATGCCGTGGTCACGCCGCCGGAAGGTCCGGTGGAGACGCAGCTCGCGGCCACCATCAGTCGGCTGACCGGTGTGCAGGCCATTGACCGCGACGCCGACATTCGCGACCTGGGGCTGGACAGCATTCTGCTCATGCAGCTGTCCTCCGACCTGCAATCACTTGACGACGCCCACCCCGCGCTCAAGCGCCTCACTCCCCGCATGATCCTCGGCAACCCGACCGTCCGGGGCATCGCCGAGCAACTCACTGCTGCGGATAGCGTGGATGCCGCGCCCGATTCCGGGGTGGGAACCTTCCGCGCCATGCCCGTCCAGCAGTGGCTTATCGACGTCGGCGGTGGCAGGCGCTTTAGCCAATGGGCACTGCTCAATCTTCCCCAGGGCACGGATCGCACTCATATTGAACAGGCCATTGGGCGGCTCCTGTCCGACCATGGCATGTTGCGCGCCACCGTCAATGCCAACGACGGCACATTCACCATTCCCGCCGAGGTGCCACCTGCGGAGGAATGGTTGAGTGCTGAAGAAGCTACGGGCAATGACATTGACGTGCTGCGTCAGGCCGCCGAGAGCGCCATCAACTTGATCGACCCCATGGCCGGGCGGATGCTGCGGGCCGTGTGGCTCAAACCCCAGCAACAGCTTTTGCTGCTGGTCCACCACCACGCCGTGGACGGAACCTCGTGGCGTGTGCTGATCGGCGAACTCATGAGTGCCACCGGCGGCAGCGAAACAACCTCGTTTGCGCGTTGGGCGGGGCTGATGGAGCGGCGTCGAGAAGCACTAGATGCCCAGGCACTTCGCGACGCCTGGGCAGCCTATGTGGAGCCCCGGGACCGCAGCACGCTGGGCAGTCGCGCCGTGGATCCTGCCATGGACTTGGCGGCCGATGCGCACACCGCGACCTCGCTCACCCCGGCGGCGGAGGTGTTGCAGCGTGCTGACGACGCGGGCAGCGGCACCGGCGGAAGCGTGAGCCTGCGGGAGGTGCTGCTGGCCATGCTGGCGCGCACCCTGCACCGCTGGCGCGGGGTTGGACCGGTGGTCGTGGACCTGGAAGGCCACGGTCGTGACGCTGACATTCTCGACGCCTATGGCCACCCTGGCGATGACCTTTCCCGGACCGCAGGTTGGTTCACTACCATCACGCCGACGCTTCTGCCTGCGGATATGGGCGATGAAAGCATCGGTACGATGGCGGGGCGTGTGGCGGACTCCATTGCCGCGCAGCTAGCAGCCCTGTTGATCACTCCCTGGCCTGCGGGGTGAGCAACGGCCCGGCGGAAATTGAGGTGAACTACCTGGGGCGTCTTGATGCGGGCGCAGGCGGCATGTCCGCAGACAGCATTCCCGAGGATGCCTGGAGCATCAGCACAGACCGCGCCGTCTACGAGGCACTGCCCGAAATGCCCGATCCCGAGCTACCCCGCACCTACGCGCTGGAAGTCACGTTGTCCGTGGTTCCAGGTGAAGCTGGTTCGGGCACTGAGGAAACTAGTGGGCCGCAGCTCAGCGCACATTTCAACCTGGCCAGCGGGATGTTCACCCCGGATGACGCGGCAGCGTTGCGGGCATGCTGGGAGGAGGTTGTGGAGGGCGTCGTCACGCCCTGAGCTAGCCGTGCGTGAGCTGGCGTTATTCCCGGTGGTGGGAGAGCCAGTTTGGGCCGGTGAAGGTGAAGTTCCGCTCGCCCTGGACGTTCTTGGACACCTCGTCTAGGCGCTGCATCTCCTCGTCGGTGAGGTCCACCGCCAGGGAACCCGCATTTTCCTGCACGCGCTCGATTTTGCTGGTGCCTGGAATGGGTACCACCGGCAGGCCGTAGTGTTCGCCTTGTTTCCGCAGCCACGCCAACGCCACCTGTGCGGGTGTGGCTGTGTGGCCGTTTACAACGTGGTTGTCGGCCACGGCGCGCAGCTCCGCGACCACCACCTGGTTAGCGTCAAAGTTCTGGTCGTAGCGGGGCTGGTCCACCAGAATCGAGGCTTGAATTTTCTCTTTTGTCAGAGTTCCCGTGAGAAAACCCCTACCCAGCGGCGAGTACGGCACGAAACCAACACCCAGTTCGCTTGCTGCGGGCACCACATGATTTTCGACATCCCGCGACCACACGCTCCATTCACTTTGCACCGCAGCGATCGGATGGACTGTCATGGCGGCGCGCAATTCGGGAGCCGTGACCTCAGAAAGCCCCAGGTGGCGGACTTTTCCTTCCCGTACCAACTCCGCCATGGCCTGCACCGTCTCCTCAATCGGGCGGCTCAGATCCGGGCGGTGCATGTAGTAGAGGTCAATGGTGTCCACACCCAAGCGACGCAGCGACTCCTCACAGCACTGCCGAACATACTCACGATCACCCCGCACCCGCGTCTCTGGGTTGTTGGACAGCCCCGTGATCCCGAACTTGGTGGCCAGCTGCACCTCGTCCCGTCTCGACGCGAGAACCCGGCCCACCAGCTCCTCATTCGTCCCCGCTGGCCCTGTGGTACCTGGGCGAGGTTTGCCGTACACGTTCGCGGTGTCGATAAATGTGATGCCACAATCAATCGCAGCGTGCAGTGTGCGTTCTGCCTGCTCCTCATTCACATCTCCGTACACATGGCTAAGCGCCATACCGCCGAAACCCAGTTGACTGACCTCTAGGCCGTCGCCCAGGTGAATAGTAGGAATAGTCACAACAATCTCCTCTGTTGTTCACGAATATCGGGGTCGGTGACCGGCTGCTCGTCGCAGTCCAGCCCCCGTTCGATGAGGTCCGCGTAGTGCTCAATCTTCGCATCCACAGCCTGCAAATCCTCCTGCAGCTGCGCAATCTGCTCTTCGATTCTTGTGCGGTGGTCACGCAGCAGCGCCATTCGACGCCCATGACTCGCCGCCCCCCTCCGTCACCATCCCGCAGAACTGCCGCATATCTTCCACCGGCATGCCCGTGCGCCGCAATCGAACAATCAACTGAATAATCCGCACGCTCGCCTCATCATAGGACCGTCGACCATCACCCTGGCGCGGCACGGGAGGGATCACCCCTTGACGCTCATACCAGCGCAAAGTGTCCTGCGTCAGTCCCGTCTGCTTTGCGACGTCCGCGATCCCCAGGGGGTCTGTAAAGTCCATGTCCCCGACACTAGGCGCTGGAGTGCGCTCCAACGCAAGGGGCGATTATTGCATTCCGTGTGAAGTTCACCTCTGCCGGAGGACGATGCTGAGCCAGCACAGCAGCATCACCGCGACTATCAACGCACCGATGGGTATTGCCTTAAGCATGCCGTCGAATCATAGAGTGCGACTTTTATTCACCCACCTTTGCCCCACGAATTGAACGAAGATTGAACAACGTCGGTGCAACAGATTTGCGTACAGTCTGCCTACGCTCAGGCGCGAAAATGGCGTTTCTTGAGTCTGAGCCTAGGCATACCTTTCACCCCCCTTTGGGGGTGCCTCAATTTCGCACCATCTGCCCTCACATCATCAGCAAGATCGCTGATCACCCTACATTAATCGCCACTGCAGCCCCACCAATCACAATAATCACACCAGCCTCAAAAGTGTGATCTTTAACAAGTGGACTTATCAAAAAAAGCCACCTGTGATTCACTGTTTTTTATGGCGAACAAAAGTAGCAGATCCACCATCGCCGCACCGGCACTGGTTGAGCTCCTAGGTCCGCTCCCTGATCGCGTAACCAGTGCATGGGTATCCAGTCACATTATGGCGCTGGTCGCAGAGGGACGGCTGCGTACTGGATCCATTCTGCCGTCGGAACGTTCGCTGGCAATCACGCTTGATGTGTCGCGTGGAACTGTCACGCGCGCGATGGAACAGCTGCTTGAGCACGACATGCTGGACAGCAAGCGAGGTTCGGGGCACCGTGTTCGCCTTCCTAAACGAGCTGCCCGCCCAGTTGAGTCGCTGGACCCCCATCCCACCCTGGCGAGCAATGACGCGATTGACCTGCGCTGGACTGTCATGCCACCGCACCCGCTGGTCCAGGAGTGCGCCACGGCCGTTGCCTCGGGGATTGGTTCGATTACCTCGTTGGGAGCGAGTCCGGCACAGGGCGTCCCCGAACTCATCGACGCTATCTGCCAGCATTACAATCGCCGTGGCCTGCCCACCTCCCCAGAGCAGGTGGTGGTTACCAACGGCGTGATCAGTGGTCTACATTTGTCTCTCATTGCCGCGACGCGCCCGGGTGCGTTGGTGGGCGTCGAAAACCCCACCTACCCCAACATCCCGCGCGTGGTGAACACCGAACGCCGCCGCATCACCCCCCTCGATGTCGCCAGCGGCTTCCCGGCCGCGCTGACGGCGGTGCTGCACTCAGGCACACTTGATGCGGCAATTATCACACCTGATTTTCATAACCCCACTGGGCATGTGCTTTCCGAAGCCCATCGCACCAACATCCTGCGTGCAGCCGCCGTGAGCCGCACCCCACTGATCATTGACGAGTCCCTTGTCACGTTCAACTGGCGCGGCAAAGAGATGCCACCACCAATGGTGAGCACTGATCGCGACAGCGCACCAACATTCCTGGTGGGCGGGACGTCGAAATCCCTGTGGGCGGGGCTGCGCGTCGGATGGATCAGGACGTCGAGACGCGCCACCGATGCCCTGGCAAACATTCGGCTGGGTGTTGACCTAGGTGCACCAGTAATCGAGCAGCTGATGGCAGCGCAACTTATGAACCGCACCGCCAATGCTCAAGCCCCCAGCCACGCCGAACTCATCGCCACGCAGTATCGAGCGCTCACAGACGCGATGGCGCGGCACCTTCCACACTGGACCTATCAGGCACCAGAGGGCGGATTATCGCTGTGGTGCCAGAACCTCACTCTTCCCGCGCACGAGCTGGTCCAGCGCGCCAAAGAACGTGGCGTGGAGCTCTTGCCGGGCGTGATGTTCTCCCCCAGCCAGCGGGACTGGTCACATGCGCTCAGGCTTCCGTTCACCAGCCCGGTACATGACCTTGAGCACGCGGTGGAGATTCTTGGCGAGCTAGACAGGCTCTAGCCTTAAAGGTCTGCGTAAAATGTGCTTATCCCCAAGCTGCAAAACAGGGCATTTTCGTGCTTGAGCATAAGCACACTTGACAGGGTGGAACATTTTTACACCATTTTCGAAAAAACGGTGTAGTTACGTCTTGTGCTACTCCCGCAACCTGGGACTTTTCCAGAGTCGCAGAACGTAATTACACCGTTTCCCATCAAAGCGGTGTAATTACAGCAAAACCCAGGACAGAGGCTAACCCATACAGGCAGTTTCCTAGACCACAGCCGTTGAACAAAGTCGGTGCAAACTTTGCGGCACCCTCTCTGCTCTCCCACACCCCCACAGCAACCCAAAACACGCAAAAACCGTGAACCCTACAGCAAGGATCCACGGTTTTGTCATGGTGGGCGAAGGGGGACTTGAACCCCCACGTCCCGAAGGACACTGGCACCTGAAGCCAGCGCGTCTGCCATTCCGCCACTCGCCCGAGTGTTTTTGGCCGCTGAGCGACTTGTTTAAGATAGCACACAGTCGCAGCATTGCGTCAAATACGCTGATCACAGCATATTTTCATCCAAGCAGCTGCGCAGTCTATCCACCGCTGCCGCCCACCTGCCGAGATACATCACCAGCAGCTCCCACACCCTCTGCCTCACACCCACCAATCACCCACCCAACCCTCGCCGAAGATGCGACCTTAAGCGCCACCTTAACGTTTACCTTGAGGCTTAGCCTGACTACTTTACCACCCCGTTTGCCTCTGGTTTCTCTTTTAGTGGGGAACTCACCTAGGGAGTTGAGCGTTTGGAACCTATACTAGGCAGGACACTCTTTTTTCGTTTCCGTATGGTGGTTCCTTTGGCCGTCAGCTGACCGTCGGCCGATCGCTGGCTTACTGGCGGCCCCATGCGGGTGGTAATTCGTTGAGTTAGGAAGGTAGGCGTGCGATGTCTGTGATGGGTCGGTTCGCAAAGCTAGACAGTTCTTTGCAGCGTGGCTTAGACAATGGCTTTGCCTTCGTGTTTGGTGGCAAGGTCGTCCCAGCCGAGATTGAGGAACTGCTGAAGCAGGAGGCTGAGGACAACGTTGTTCACACTTATGAGGGTTTCGTTGAGGTACCTAACGAGTTCCGCGTGGCTGTAAGCCCGAAGGATTTTAAGAATCTATCGTCCCAGGCACCGACGTTGCCTGGTGATTTCGCTGATCGTTTGTCGCGTTTTTTCCGCAACCAGCGCTGGGTTGCCGCAGGCCCGGTTGTGGTGGAGATTTTCAGTGAACAGGGGCTTCGCACCGGCCAGTTGAAGGCTGAGTCCCGCGCGGATGCTGGTACCCAGTTGGTATCAGGTTTTGAAGGCGTTGACGCCCCGCAGGCAGGGCATCAGGAGTCGCGCCATGAGCAGCGGCAGGCTCCGCAGCGGCGTCAGGAAACACGGCGTCGTGACCCGCAGCCTCAGTACCCGCAAAAGCCTCAGGCGGCACCGTACACGGCGGCACCGCGTATCGACGTCCCGTCGGCAGCTCCTGCTGCCCCGGCCGCGGCACCCGATCGGCAGAGCTCGTATGAGTACCCAGAGACGGTGGTTGTGGCTGCGGGAAGTATGTACGGTACCCCCCCGAGAAGAACCCCGTTGTGAGTTTGCTGTTGCAGGATGGGTCGAGTCGTTCGTACATGGTGCAGGAAGGCTCAAACATTATTGGCCGCAGCAACGAGGCGGATTTCCGCCTGCCAGATACTGGGGTTTCTCGGAAACATGCGGAGATTACGTGGGACGGTCGCGATGCGATTTTGGTGGATTTACAGTCCACGAACGGCACGGCCGTCAACGATATGCCGATCGAAAACTGGTTGCTGGCGGATGGCGATGTGATCGCTATTGGTCACTCCTATATTGAGGTCCGTATTGTAGAGGATTAGATTAATTTCATCTATTTTTCTTTTCTAGGAGGCACGGAGAAACCATGGACTCTGTTGTATTGCTTGCATTCCGCATAGGTTTGCTGGTCTTGCTGTGGTTTTTCGTGCTGATGACACTTCGCGCATTACGAGCCGACACAAAAACAACGGCTAGTTTGGCCACAGGCGGCGGTGCTGTACAGACCGCCAGCCCAGCTAAACCAAGCATTGTGTCTGCATTAAAAAAAGTCTGATGCGCCAAGCCAGCTTCGGGTGATTGAAGGCCCGTTGGTGGGATCACATATGGATATTTCCTCGTTGGATGAAGTTGTGATGGGCCGCAGTCCACAATGCACGTTTGTTGTGGGTGATGATTTCGCATCGGCACGTCACGCTCGTTTGTTTAAGCATGGTTCGGAGTGGTTTGTGGAGGATTTGGACTCCCGCAATGGCACTTTTGTTGGTGGGTATCGGATTGATCAACCGGAACGTGTGAATTCCAATAGTGATATCAAAATTGGTCGAACAATTGTGAGGCTCGAACCCTAATGCTGAAGTTAAATTATGCTGTCGCGTCTGACCGGGGTTTGGTCCGCGGGAACAACGAAGACTCGGCCTACGCTGGCCCGAACTTACTGGCCCTAGCGGACGGAATGGGCGGCCACGCGGCTGGTGAGATCGCCTCCCAGATGATGATCCGCCACCTCCAGAACCTGGACGGTGACCCGGGCGACAACGACATGCTGGCCATGCTCGCCTCCGTCGCTGATGACGCCAACCGCGCTATTGCCCGCGCTGTGCGCGACGCCCCGGAAACCGACGGCATGGGCACGACTCTCACTGCCATCATGTTTGACGGCGAGCAGCTGGCGCTGTGCCACGTGGGCGACTCCCGCGGATACATGATGCGCAACGACGAGCTGGAGCAAATCACCGTTGATGACACGTTCGTCCAGTCCCTGGTCAACGAGGGCAAACTTGCCAAGGAAGATGTATCCACGCACCCCCAGCGTTCACTGATTCTCAAGGCATACAACGGTCGTCCCGTGAAACCCTCGCTGCGGACCATTTCCGCTGAGGTGGGTGACCGCCTCATGCTCTGCTCGGACGGTCTGTCCGACCCGGTGACCGATTCCACTATTGCCGACGCCCTGCGCTACGGCACTCCCGACGAGGCCGCCCGCCGTCTTGTGGAACTAGCGCTGCGGTCCGGCGGCCCAGATAACGTCACCGTCGTCGTTGCTGACATCCTCAGCAGCAGCGACCACTCCACCGCCGTCCCCTCAACCCCCCTCACTGCTGGTGCCCTGCTTGGCGACGCCCCGGAAGACCCGCGCCCCGACACCGCCGCTGGACGAGCTGCGGCCATGGCTGCACGGGAACCACAGACCATTCCCCCAGCGGGTAGCGCGCCAGCGGACAAAGACAAAGAGGAGCCAACCGCAGAGGAAAAACCGAAGAAACCACGACGTCGAAAACGCCGATTTTTTCTCACGTTTTCCATCCTCCTGATTCTTCTCGGGGGGATCGTTGCTGCTGGCTGGTGGGGTAATAACCAGGTAAAAAAAAACATATTTCGTGTCCACCTCTAAGGACGCGATTGTTATTGAAAAAGGGCTGAACTATTCGGTGTTCGGGCGTGACCTGCACACACGCGCCCACAATCTCTGCATGGACGCAGAGGGGGATTTGTCGTTGCTGCAGGCAACTGAAACAACAAGCAACGACCCTAAGTGCCGGACGTTTAAGCTGCAGGACCTTCCCGAATCGCTGCGTAGCAGTGTGAGCACCCTGCCGGAAGGCTCCTATGACGATGTGCTGCAACAGACGCAGCGTCTCGCGCAGCAGGCCCTTCCTGCGTGTGTGACCCGTGCACCAAACCCCGATAATCCCAGTGATCCATCGTCCACTGGTGCAAATTCAGGCGATCTCACAACACCAGGCGTGAACTGCCGGGAGGTGAATTAAATGAGCATGTGGCAGCGCGTATCAATGCGTCGTGTTGAATTCGGTCTGCTGCTTTTAGGTGCCCTCATCATGGCGGTGACTGTCGTTAACCTGGAGCTTTCCCAAGGCAACGAGCTTTCCAGCTCTGTGCTGTGGGTCATCGGCGGCTACTTTGGCGTGTTCAGCATCGCGCACCTGGCTCTGTGTTTCCTGGCCCCCTATGCGGACCAGCTGATGTTGCCCGTCGCTGCCCTGCTCAATGGCCTAGGCCTGATCATGATTAACCGCCTTGATGTGGCGCGTGGCACCAGCATGGCACCGAAGCAGGTCATGTGGGCGTTGGTGGCCATTGTGTTGATGATCGTCGTATTACTGGTGGTGCGGGATTACCGCACCTTGTCCCGCTATTCCTTTTTGCTGGGTTTGGTGGGTTTGGTGCTGCTTGCGCTACCTATGGTGTGGCCAAGCGGAACCAATGCTGATGCGAAACTTTGGATCTCCATCGGCCCGTTTTCTCTGCAACCTGGTGAGTTTTCCAAGATCCTCCTGCTGCTGTTTTTCGCCCAGCTTCTAGTGAATAAGCGCGCATTATTCCAGGTAGCTGGCGCCCGTTTTTTGGGTTTGGTCTTCCCGCGGTTCCGCGATTTGGCTCCGATTTGGGCGTGTGGGCAGTGGCACTGCTCATCATGGCCGGAGAAAACGACTTCGGTCCCGCATTGCTGCTGTTCAGCACAGTGTTGGGCATGTTGTACCTGGCCACGGGCCGCTCATCGTGGCTGATCATCGGTACTGTGCTGGTGGCCATTGGTGGGTTTGGCGTGTACCAAATTTCAGACAAGATTCAGTCCCGTGTCCATAACTTCATGGACCCGATCGGCCATTACGACACCACTGGGTATCAGTTGTCGCAAGCGCTGTTTGGCATGTCGTTTGGTGGCATCACTGGTACGGGTTTGGGCCAAGGTTATCCCCAGCAGGTGCCAGTTGCGGAATCGGATTTCATCCTCGCCGCTTTGGGTGAGGAACTTGGCCTGGTGGGTCTCGCCGGAGTTTTGGTGCTGTTTGCCATTTTTGTCTCGCGCGGTTTCCGCACAGCGTTGCTCACTCGCGACTCCTACGGCAAACTGGTGGCCTCTGGGTTGTCGTTGACGTTGGCTATTCAAGTGTTCGTGGTGGTTGCGGGCATTTCGGCGTTGATGCCGATGACGGGCCTGACCACACCGTTTATGTCTCAGGGCGGATCATCGCTGATGGCCAACTACATTCTGCTGGCTCTTATTCTGCGCATTTCGGATACGGCCCAGCAGTCGATGATTGCCCCAGCGGTTGAGGCGTCGAATAGCGAACCTGTCGAGGAAGGGGCGGTGCGTTAACCATGAACCGTTCTATTCGTTTTGCTGCTATTTTTGCCTTGCTGCTCACAGTGATCTTGATGGTGAACCTGACCAGGATCCAGGTATTCAGCGAGGAACGGTATGCCCAAAACGGCTTGAATAAGCGTCAGTTTTTGAGATGAAGTCCATTCCGCGTGGACAGATTTCCACGGGCGGGCTGACCTTGGCACACTCGGTACAGGGTGCGGATGGTTTTTACCAGCGTGAATATGTGACCAATCCGGTTCAGTACGGCCCCGTGGAGGGCTACCTGTCGGATATTTATGGCGCATCAGGCATTGAGTCGAGCTACAACGGCATCCTGAACGGCGACGATCCGTCGTTGTTCGCGGCGCAGTGGAAAGACGTGATTCTGGGCCGAGAAAAGAAGGGTGCCAATGTGGAACTCACGCTGGTACCAGAAGTACAGGACGTTGCCTACCAGCAGCTGAGTTCTAAGGGTTACGCGGGTGCCGTGGTGGCTATCCGACCAAAGACTGGCGAGGTTCTGGCCATGGCTTCGACACCGAGTTTTGACCCCAGTTCCATTGTGAACCCAGAGACGGCGGAAAATTCGTGGGCTGAACTGACCAGCGATTCGGATTCGCCGCTGCTGAACCACGCGACGCAGGAAACCCTGCCGCCCGGGTCGACCTTCAAGGTGATCACCACCGCTGCGGGTTTGGCTAACGGCTATTCCCCGGATTCGCAGTTGAATGCCAGGCCTGAAGTGACGCTTCCTGGCACAACTGCTACTTTGGAAACTATGGTGGCATGGCCTGCGCGCCAGGTGCTACTACATCGTTGACGGTCGCCTTCACAAAGTCCTGTAATACGGCATTTGTGGAGATGGGCATCGGCGTGGGTACGTCGGAATTTAACAAGACAGCTGAGGCTTTTGGTGTTGGTGAAAGCTACGACTTGGGTGTTCCTATGGTCGCTGGAACGGTTGGCGAGATCACAGATGATGCTGCCCTGGGGCAGTCGTCGATTGGTCAGCGCGACGTCTCCCTTTCTGTGCTGCAAAATGCTGTCATTGCGGCCACAGTGGCTAACGGTGGAAAGCGCATGAACCCCCATATTGTGTCCAAGGTTGTGGGTCAGGACCTCAAGCCGATTAAAACCATTGGTCCAAAGGAACTGAACCAGGCTGTCTCCCCTGAGGTGGCATCACAGATCACGGAACTCATGAAATCTTCCGAGCGAAACACCGCCGGTTACTCGGGTTCAGATATTGCCTCCAAGACGGGTACCGCCGAGCACGGCGAGGATTCCCGCAATTCCAACCCCCACGCATGGTACATTGCATTCGGGCCAAGCCAGGATGCGGATGTCGCTGTCGCCGTGGTGGTGAAAAATGGTGGTGATCGGGGCCAGCAAGCAACTGGCGGTTCCGTTGCCGCCCCAATTGGTCGTGCGGTTATCGACGCCGCGTTACGTAGCGCACGGTAGTCCCGGAAAGGTCAAAGCACATGAGTGATAACAACGATACAACCGGGATTGAGCGCCTCCAGCAACTCATCGGCCCCGACTACACCCTGAAGTGGATCATTGGGCACGGTGGCATGTCTACAGTGTGGCTGGCAGATGACGTCAACAACGGCAACCGCGAGGTCGCAATCAAGGTTCTGCGCCCCGAGTTTTCCGACAACAGCGAGTTTCTGAGCCGCTTCCGCAACGAGGCCCTAGCTGCGGAGAAAATCGACTCCGATAATGTGGTGCAAACCTACGATTACCGCGAGATTACCGACGCCGCTGACCACACCTTCTGTTTCATCGTCATGGAGTACGTCCCTGGGGAATCCCTGGCGGACCGTCTGGTACGTGACGGCGTTGTCCCCGAGGAAGACGCCCTCGATATTTTCGAGCAGGTGGCCCACGGCCTGTCCGTGATCCACTCCCTGGGTATGGTGCACCGCGACATTAAACCCGGCAACATTTTGATCACGGATTCTGGGCACGTGAAAATCACCGACTTTGGCATCGCCAAGGCCGCCGCAGCCGTGCCACTGACCCGGACTGGCATGGTGGTGGGCACCGCACAGTATGTGTCCCCTGAGCAGGCTCAAGGCCAGAAAGTCAGTCCGGCATCTGACGTGTATTCGCTGGGTGTTGTGGGTTACGAGATGCTGGCGGGCAGGCGTCCTTTCAACGGGGATTCCTCGGTGTCAGTGGCCATTGCCCACATCAACCAAGCCCCGCCGCAGCTGCCGCAAACAGTGACCGGCCCGGCGCGTGAGCTTATTGGTATTGCATTGCGTAAGGATCCGCAGCGCCGGTTCTCTGATGGTCAGGAGCTGGAGCGGGCGGTGTCGGCTGTTCGGTTGGGGCAGCGTCCCCCGCAGCCGCGTTTCGCTGCGGCTGCAACCGCCGTCCATAGCCCACCACCAGCGTCGCTGCCAGCAACAAAGCTGGGTGAAGCGGTGAATGTGCAGCGGCATGTTCCGCAGCAGACGGCCCATTCCGCGCGGCCGCCGCAGACTCGACGCCCGCAGGATCAGGGGGCATCGTCCAAGTCTGGGCGTAGCAACGGCGGTGTCATTGCGCTTGTGGTTATCGTGCTCATTGTTGTTTCAGCATTACTTATTTGGATGCTGTACAATTCTGGAATCTTGAGTGGCGGTTCGGCAAACGAGACGTCGACAAGCAGTACACCGTTGGTGACGGAGTGGGTGACCACAACGGTTAACCCAACGGGTGGGAATGACGAGCCTGTATCACAAGCCCCAACAGGCGGCACGTCCTTGGAGCCTGTTCAGCCTTCAAGAGGAGCACCGGAAACGCAGAATGCTGCGCCCTCGGAGTTTATGTCGGAGCAAAACAGCAATTCGGAGCAACGGCGGCGACGCGACGAGGACACTTATCCTTCGCAGTATTATCAAGAACCGTCCTCCGCTGCATCGGTGCCCAGCGTTGAACAACCGACTAGTGAGCAAAATGGAGCATCTCAGTGACGGCCATGATACTTTCAGACCGCTATGAGCTTGGCGCAATCATTGGTACCGGTGGCATGTCTGATGTCTATGAGGCCAATGACACGCTGCTGGGCCGAAGCGTAGCTGTAAAAATGCTGCGCCCTGAGCTAGCTCGGGATGTAAAGTTCAAGGAACGTTTCCGACGTGAAGCCCAAAATTCGGGTCGGTTGAATCACTCGGCGATTGTGCAGGTGTACGACACCGGAGAGATTGATATTAGTGGCACTGCGGTGCCATTTATTGTCATGGAACTGGTGCATGGCCGCACGTTGCGTGACATTGTGCGCGAGGAAGGCGCATTCAGCCCTGCGGATGCAGCAAGGATCCTGGTCACCGCCTGTGAGGCGCTGCAAGCATCGCATGATGCTGGGATTATTCACCGTGATATTAAACCGGCAAACATCATGATCACCAACACCGGCGCGGTGAAGGTGATGGACTTTGGTATTGCACGTGCGTTAGATGACTCGCATTCAGCGATGACGCAAACGTCAGCAGTGATTGGTACCGCGCAGTATTTGTCGCCAGAGCAAGCTCGCGGGAAGATGGCTGACGCCCGTTCCGACGTGTACTCCATCGGCTGCGTCTTCTACGAGATGATCACCGCACGCCCACCTTTTGAAGGCGAATCCCCCTTTGCCATCGCTTACCAGCATGTTCAGGAGGATCCGAACCCGCCGTCAGATTTCATCGCGGATTTGTCGCCCACTGCCGCGTTGAATATCGACGCCGTGGCACTGACAGCCATGGCCAAACACCCTGCGGATCGCTACCAGTCTGCGGCGGAATTTGCGGAAGACTTGAAGCGAGTCAGCCGCAACGCTGTGTCGCAGGCGGCGCGTTCGCACCTGACCACGACGGATGCCCCACGACGTGGGGCTGGTGCTGCGGCCGGTGCCGCTGGAGCTGCCGGCGCTGCGGCGTTAGGTGGTGCTGCGGACACTGCTGCGACGCAGATTGTTCCTGTAGCAGGTGCCGGAGTCCCATCGTCAGAGCAGGCATACCCAGCGACCGAGGTGGTCCCTCCGATACAACCCACGGGTGCATCATCCCCAGTGGATTACTCCGGTGGGACGTACAACAATGGCTATGAGAATGGCTATAGCACCGACTACAACGACGGCAATGACGACGGTTACGAAGAAGACGAGCCAAAGAAGCGTTCCGCCGCGACCTGGATCATCGCCCTGTTCACGGTGCTTGCACTGTGCGTTGGTGGATATTTCGCCTGGGATTACATTGGCCAGGGCCTTGGCCTCAGTTCCAAAACTGAGAAGGTCCCTGATGTGAGTGGCCAGAAGGAAGATGAGGCCAAAGCCAAGTTGGAGAAGCTTGGCTATCACGTGGAAGTTGTGCAGCAAACCAACCCGGATGTGGAACGCGGCGTGGCTATTAAAACCAATCCCGCCGCTGGGTCGTCTGTACAATCCAGTGCCACGGTCACGCTGTTTATTTCCTCTGGTAAGGAAGTCACTGAGGTGCCAGATCTTACCGGCAAGACCACGGAGGAGGCATCGCGCCTGCTGGAAGAGTCTGGTTTGGAGCTTGATCCTGTGGTCAAGGAAGAAGAATCGGACACTGTTGATGATGGTGCTGTGGTCTCACAGAACCCGTCGGCCGGTTCCCAGGTGAGTAAGGGCACCAAGGTGGTGATCACCGTGTCCACTGGTAAGGCCCAGGTGCGTGTGCCCACCATCACTGGCATGAAGTGGGAGCAAGCGCAAGACAACATCACCTCTATCGGCCTCAATCCTCGGGTGGCTAATGTTGACTCTGACCAGCCGGAAGGCACCGTCGTGGGTATCGACGGTGAAGGCACCAGCGTGGACAAAGGCTCCACTGTCACCGTCCGCGTGTCCAACGGTCAGATGATCAAGGCACCGTCGCTGATCGGGCTAAACGTGTCACAGGCTCTTGATGCTCTCCGTGCCGCAGGTTGGCAGGGATCCAACAACTCGCTGCACCAACAGCAGGTCCGCACGGGAGCGTTGCTTGACCAAGGCAAGATCGCCAACCAGTCTCCCAACGGTGGTGCCCTTGTTCGCAAGGACGGAACCGTCACGGTCGGAGTGTTTGTGTTCGATCTCTTGGCGGTGCAGCCTTAATAGTCCCAGTACATGCCAACAACGTTGCCACCCCGGCGCGGCATAATGGTACATTGTGAGCATATAAATTGCGCCTCGCAGTGAGCCCTTGGCCGCGCCGTGGCTGCAACCAATCAATTTCTGGAGTTTTACCCCATGCCAAAGTCAAAGGTCACTAAGAGTTCCTCCCCGGCCCCTGTGACGTCTGCCAGCCGGACCCCGGTGAAGATCAACACCTCGGGCACACCCATGTGGTACAAGATCATCATGTTTGCCTTCATGATTGTTGGCCTCCTGTGGTTGGTGGTCAACTATCTTGCTGGCCCGGATATCGACTTCATGCTGCAGCTGGGCGCATGGAACTACCTCATTGGTTTCACGCTTCTGATCATTGGTCTGCTGATGACCATGGGATGGCGTTAAGCCACACATACTTTCTGAAGCACCCCGCCACCGCTGGACGGGGTGCTTTTTCGTGCCTGGGCATAGGCACATCTGGTAAGAAAAGCTTCTATTGTCGGCGTGTCGCTACCACCCAGTGCAGTAAACATGCGTATGCTAGTACGCAATTCATAACGGGTGCTACAGGGCACTCCACAGAGGCAAGCATCAGGGTCTGCGACGGGGCGCATACCAGGAGCTCAGCGCAAAAGTTATCCACAGGCTGAGCGAGTTACACACAGGTAATTTGTGGATAACTGGATTACCCACAATTCACCGTGTGTGGGGAAAGTTATCCACAGGCTGTGAAAGAACATGTGAATTTTTGCCCAGGATACTCTTTTCACACCGTTTCCACAGCCTGTGGATAAACCTGTGCACTAGTCTCGCTGCGCGGTCACACGTTCGAGTAACCAGCGGTTTTTGCACGTACAACCCTTATTTCATCAGGGTTTTAGATAGCCCGCTGGTATGCACCACTCCTGCTATTGTCCACAATGTGGATAACTACTGTGGATAACCTACCGGTGGGGATATATCAACAAAATATCCCCACGGGCGGTGGACAACTGATCCGTAACTACTCACAGGCCAGTGGATTTAGTGCAGTGAATTCCACAGGCCCCCTGTGGAAACTGATCCGCGAACTCAATAACGCGTGTCATCAACGCCCCCACTACCGACCCAAGCACGGCCAGCACGCCACCCCAGCGCATGAGCATGGTTCTGGCAATGGTGAGCACCACCGCCATCACAATCCCCGCTGTCAATCCACCAGCGTGCCCGGCCAGCGAGACTCCCGGGCTGAGCACGCTGAAACCTAGATTGACCAGAATTAATGTAATGGCTCCCCGGAGGTCGGTACTCCCCCGCCGTTTCGCTGCCAGCCCAGCGAACACCGCCATCAGCGCATAGGCGCTTCCCGACGCCCCCACTACCGCATGCTGCGGATCCAACCACACCGATAGCGCCGAGCCGGACACACCCCCAGCAAAATAGACTGTGGAAAATAGCGCGTGGCCTATTTTCTTTTCCACTTCCCTGCCCAGCAGGTAGATCATCACGATGTTAAACAACAGATGAGCTGGTCCATCATGAAGGAATGTCGCCCCCACTGCACGCAACGGCCCGACGATGCTGTCCACCATGTCCGGCAGGTACAGCACCCAATGCTGGGCCAGCGAGCTTTCATCAAGATTGTGTAGAAACGACAGGGATTGCACTGCCGTCAGCAGGTACACCACCACATTGGCGGCGCACAGCGTAAAGGTTGCGGGTGCTTGCCTAAACAACCGGCGAAGCACCCTTTTGACTTCGCGCACTATCTCCTCCTTTAGGTACGCATAAAAACAGCGGCCCTGCTGTGGATTGCTGACAACGAGCGAGCGTCGATAAGCAATAAACGAGCAGAGCCGCAACAGATGCGGAAAGCTTTATTCAGTGATTTCGATGCTTTCAATCACTACAGGCTCTACCGGGCGGTCACCGGGAGCGGTGGGGGTTGTGGCGATGGCGTCCACAACTTTCTGGGACTCTGGGTCAGTGACCTCACCGAAAATGGTGTGATGGTTGGTCAGGTGACGAGTTGCGTCCGCATTCACAGTGATGAAGAACTGCGAACCGTTGGTGCCGGGGCCAGCATTCGCCATGGCCAGCAGGTACGGACGGTCAAAGCTCAGCTCGGGGTGGAACTCGTCGGCGAACTGGTAGCCAGGGGCCACCGCGACCGGTGCCAGTGGGGTCGCCGCCCTGGATCATGAAGCCATCAATGACACGGTGGAAGATTGATCCGTCATAGAATGGACCCTCAGCATTGCCAGCGGCATTCGGGGCCTGGTACTCCTTCGAGCCCTGAGCCAACCCGACAAAATTCTCAACAGTCACAGGGGCATGGTTTCCAAAAAGCTCAATGGCAATATCACCACGATTGGTGTGCATAATCGCCGTAGCGGTTTTCTTTGTCATGCACACCATCGTAATGAACACCCCTCCTGCTGTCACCCGTAGGGAAATATCGCTACCCTGGATGAAAACCCACCGAAAGGACAACGGATGACTCCACAAACAGTGCGTCTCGCCTACAAAACCGGGAAAACCGCCTACCGCACCTTCAAAGACTACCGCAACCGCAAAACCGCTGAAGCCTACGATGCCACCTCCGAGGTGCTTAACGACGCCGCGAACACCTACCACTCCCTCCGCGCCAACGTCCGCGAACTCGCAGGTGACATCGGTGAAGAACTGAACAATCGCCGCCAAGAACTCGTCAAAGAAACCAGCGCCACCGGCAAAAAACTGTCCCGTGCAGCCCGCCGCAAGGCCGCGAAACTGGAAAAGCGCGCAGCCAAAAAAGCAGGAAAGAAAAAGTGCTGCCGCAAAGTCGGCAAACTAGGCAAGTTCGCCTTGTTTGGCACCCTCTTCGCGGGTATCGCAGGCGGTATCTACTACTGGTGGGCACGTAGCACCGCCGAAGAACCCGGCACCGAGCCGCCCCGCGTGGAAGAACACTCCCGCGACGACTACGTCGAATCACGGTTGGTCTACACCACCCAGACGCCTGAGGATAGCGACGAAGAGTAGATTCGAAGAGCCGCTCTAGCAGCGGCGATGCAGTGATATGTCGATTTTGGGCGGGAAAATCGACATATTCGGGGGATATGTCGATTGAGTGTACATATGCGGTCGGGGTATGGCATTGGTGCAGGGTGCTTGAGTTCCTGCAGGGCTTCTGCTGGCCGGAGATGGGTATTCCGGGCCAGATCAATGTCTTCACTGCGTCGTCCTGATCCTAGACGAAGGAGCAGACTCGTCCCGCCCTTGAGTACCCATGGGCATTCCGAGTGAGAAAACATCCTGGTAAGAAACATATCAAAGGCAAATTGATGTTGAGCATTCAGCGCTGTCACCCCCTGGCGTTTCGCCTCAGCTCGAAGCTTTGCCAAGAGCTGGATCCGCTTCCGCACAATCAGCGCTACCTGGGTTGCCTTAGTCATTGTTGTTTCCGTTCTGCCCTTCATTGTCATGACCTGCGCTTAGTGTCTTGATGCTTCTGGTACTGAGCTCTCGCATATGATCAAGATGCACTTGCGCAGCAACAGTTTCCTCCAATGCAGGCATCGATGATTAAGCAGAAGTTTCGATGATTCGTGCCGTTGCATCCGCGTTTTGGCGCAACGCACCCTCCCAAGAAGCTTGAGAAAAATGGCTTCCGTAACCAAGGTCAAGATTGCTGATGGAGTTGACCAAGTTCGTGTAATCAAAGGAATAGAAATTCTTGAGTCTAGAGGTCATCAACCCTCTGACTGCCTCGACTATGGCCCCTTCAAACGCAGACGTATTAAGGCCTTCCAAGGCTTGGGCAACAGCTAAAAATTGGGCAGCTTCAGCACTACTCTCATCTTCTGGGAATCGCAACAACGACTCTGCAACAAGTTCTTCACCGCTGTCATAACCATATTCCCCGGCATAAGGGGCAAGACGCTTCGAAAGGCTGGAGACCTTAACGCGATGGTCATGGACCGCGTCAGCAATGACGTGGTGGAGCTGATCGCCGTCCAGGTAGTCTCTCGCCAGATCCACAACAGTACGCAACGCTGTAGTTACCGGAATCCCCTCAACGACGGTGATGTTGTCATCAGGAAGTGCTGCAATGCGATGGCGAATATCAGCAGCAGAAGACTGCTTACGCAGCGGGGACGAAAACATATGTTTGGCCGGCGTGATGTCCCCTAGGTCCAAAACACTGGCAGCTGAAACGTGAGAGACCACAATCGGCGCCTCATCTTTCAACCGATCTTCAGCCAAAACCTGCGGCGAAGTAGCCAGCCATGCGGCCCGAATCTCTGTCAAGGCATCTTCTGCAACTCCAGCAAGAATGTACACGCCACGACGAACCCGGCGAATAACATCTCGTTGACTTAACCTGGTCATCGTCGTGGAGTCTATGCCAGAATCCGCAGCTTGCGCCGAGGTGACTAAGCCGTACTGCAAATACCCGAAGGTATTCAGGATGGCTTGAGCCTCAGAAGTGTGCATGTAGTAAACGTAGATGATTGCTCGACTAGATCTATGTTTCTTACATACTAGATGTAGTAAACATAGACTGTGGTCCTCTATAGCTCGGCGACTGCATCACCCATCCGCGTCACCACGACCCCCTCAACATTTCCCTGACCCCAGAAACGCCCCCAATACCAGTTAAACAAGAAAACCGCTGGGCCTCACATCCAAGACCCAGCGGTTACGCTGTGGAGCATAGAGAATCGAACTCCTGACCTTCTGCTTGCAAAGCAGATGCTCTACCAATTGAGCTAATGCCCCTTTGTTCCAATGGTGGGCCTAGCAGGATTCGAACCTGCGACCTCTTCGTTATCAGCGAAGCGCTCTAACCGCCTGAGCTATAGGCCCTTGGAACGAGATAGAACTTTACCGAGTTAAATGAAACTAGGCAAATCCGCTGGTTAACTACCTTTTTCGGAACTGACTTACATAGTAGCTGATACTACGGCATCGCGCCACTCGAAGGCACCCCCACAAGCACGCCGACAGCCACCGCAACACCAGGAAGTCTCCCAGATGTCACAGTGGCTGCAACATGTACTATGACAGCCCACGGTGCACCCGGGGCGTCGATAAGCGATAAACGGCGCGTTAGCTGTTGGCGCCGTCTTTGGTTTCCACGACGAGGCCGCCGAACAGGTCCACGAAGCTGTTGTACAGGACAGCACCGATGGGGGCCAACACGGTAACCAGCAGAGCGTTAATAGCGCCGATGAGAGCTGCAATGCTGAGGACCGTGCCGAATGAGAGGAAGCCGCCACCGCCGAAGCCGTCATTGACTCGCCCGAGGACGCCGGTGAGCTGCATCCCTAGGAAAAGGATGACCACGCACAGGATCCATGCGACCAACCCAGCAAGGGATAGCGCCAGTGCCGTGCGGAACATGGACATGGGTGAGATTCGGTGAACGGTTACTTTACGGGTGGCCATTAGCTCTCCTCGCCTGCTGTGGTGTCGGGGGCGTCGATAAGTGTGGGAGCTTGAGCGTCGTTGATTGCCACAGCTTCGGCTGTTTCTTCGCCTTCGCCTTCGACGTTGCGGTCAATGGCGAACAGCTCCACGTCTTTTTCTAGATTAACTAGTCGCACGCCCATTGTTTGGCGGGACGAAGGACGTATCTGACCAACTTCGGTGCGGATCACACCTCCGGCTGAGGTTATGGCAAAGATTTGGTCATCACTATCCACCGCCAGGGCACCAATAAGCTTGCCACGTTTGGGGGTGTATTTGAAGGTGACCACGCCCAAACCGCCACGGCCCTTGACAGGGTATTCCTCCATGGCAGTGCGCTTGCCGTAGCCACCGGAAGTGGCCACCAGGAGGTAGTCGCCGTCGCGGACCACGCACATGGCCAGGAGCTGGTCGTCGCCACGGAAGCGCATACCCTTCACGCCAGCGGTGGCGCGGCCCATGGGGCGCAACGTGTCATCGTTGGCGGTGAATCGAATTGCCTGGCCTTCCTCGGAGACCAGTAGCAGGTCGTCATCTGCGGAACACAATGCCGCGCCAATAAGGCGGTCGCCTTCGTTGAGGTTGATGGCAATCAAACCGCCGGAGCGAGAGGAATCGTAATCGGCTAGGCGGGACTTCTTCACGCGGCCATGGGCGGTGGAGAGCACCAGGTATTCGGCGTCCTCGTAGCCCTGGATCTGGATCACCTGCGCGATGTGCTCGCCGGGTTGGAATTCCAGCAGGTTGGCCACGTGCTGGCCGCGGGCTGTGCGGGATGCCTCCGGCAGTTCGTATGCCTTGAGGCGGTACACGCGACCGTAGTTGGTGAAGAACAGGATCCAATCGTGCGTGGAGCAGACGAAGAAGTTGCGCACCACGTCGTCTTGCTTGAGTTCGGCGCCGCGCACGCCTTTGCCGCCGCGCTTCTGGTTGCGGTAGGAGTCAACCTTGGTGCGCTTCGCGTAGCCCGTGGAGGTGATGGTCACCACAACGTTTTCGCGGGCGATGAGGTCTTCCTCGGTCACGTCGCCGGTAGCGGCCACGATCTGGGTGCGGCGATCATCGCCATGCTTATCCACGATTTCTTTGAGTTCGTCGCGCACAATGGCACGCTGGCGCTCTGGGCGGGCGAGAATATCTTTCAGGTCGGCGATGATTTCTTCAATCTCTGCCAATTCATCAATGATTTTCTGGCGTTCCAGGGCGGCGAGACGGCGCAGCTGCATAGCCAGAATGGCATCGGCCTGGACCTCATCAATGTCCAGTAGGTCCATCAGGCCGTTGCGGGCAATGTCCACGGTTTCGGACCGGCGGATCAGGGCGATAACCTCATCCAGCATGTCCAGTGCTTTGACCAAACCTCGCAGAATGTGGGCGCGCTTTTCTGCCTCATCCAGACGGAATTGGGTGCGCCGAACAATCACATCAATTTGGTGAGCCACGTAGTAGCGGATCATCTGATCGATGCGCAGGGTGCGGGGCACGCCGTCAACAATAGACAGCATGTTGGCACCGAAACTGGTTTGCAGCTGCGAGTGCTTATACAGGTTATTCAGCACCACGCGCGGCACAGCATCGCGCTTCAATGTGACCACAATGCGCATACCCACACGATCGGAGGATTCATCCTCAATCTTGGAAATGCCAACAAGCTTGCCCTGATTCACCTGCTCCGCGATGTTGGAGATCATGTTATCGGGGTTGACCTGGTACGGAAGTTCCGTGATCACGATGGTCTGGCGGTTGCCTTCCTCTTCAATAGAGGTCACGCCGCGCATACGAATTGAACCACGACCAGTGGTGTAGGCATCTTTAATACCCTGGTCCCCCACAATAAGGCCAGCGGTCGGGAAATCCGGGCCTTTAATGTACTCCATGCATGCTTCCAACCCCGCAGCTTCATCAGCATCCGGGTTGTCCAGCATCCAAATAATTGCATCGGCCAATTCGCGTAGGTTATGCGGCGGAATGTTCGTGGCCATGCCCACGGCAATACCGCCGGAACCATTCATCAACAGGTTAGGTACACGCGAAGGGAGCACTGTTGGTTCGGTGGTTTTGCCGTCATAGTTCGGAGCAAAATCCACGGTGTTTTCACGAATATCGCGCACCATCTCCATGGCCAGCGGAGTCAAGCGAGACTCCGTATAACGCATGGCGGCCGGGCCATCGTTACCGCGCGAACCGAAGTTGCCCTGGCCGTCCACCAGCGGATACCGCATTGACCATGGCTGGGCCATACGCACCAATGTGTCGTAAATAGCCGAATCACCATGCGGGTGGTAATTACCCATTGTGTCCGCGACAGGCTTAGCCGACTTCACATAGCTACGCTCCGGCCGGTAGCCATTATCAAACATCGCGTACAAAATGCGGCGGTGCACTGGCTTCAGACCGTCCCGCACCTCCGGGAGGGCACGACCCACAATGACCGACATGGCGTAGTCGATGTAGCTCGACTGCATCTCTTCGCCAATATCCACCGGGTGGATGCGGTCAAAAAGGTCGCCGCCACCATCAAAATTATCGTCGCTCACAATTCACCTGTTTCCTTGAGCTTGAGAGACTTTCCCCTCCATTCTACGCGAAATCGGCGCTGTCAGCGATTATCCCGCCGCGGAACGACGCTCTGCGATACCATACTGATACCATTAACTCATGGCCATGACCCTCCGCCTCACACCCGCCCAAGACCGCGCGCTCACCCTCCTCGCTGAAACCCACGGCACCAGCAAACAAGAAGCCGCCGTCCGGGCCATCGTCTCCACTGCAGCTCGCATGCTTAACGACGCCCAGGTGGCCGAACTTGCACGCAACACACTCGCCGATCGCGCCACCCTCGAACGGCGTATCCGGCAGATAAGTAGGGTGAAATGAGTAAGTATAAGAGTATTTATGAGTTGCGTGGGCTGGTCGGTCTCACCCCCTGAACAACTCCTGATCATTGCCGACGAAGTATGCCACCAACACCACTGCACCATCACAAACTTCTCCACATTATGTGCCGCGAGCGCTGTTACAACGGCCGCCATTTCCGGCATTGACATTCATGGTGGGGACCTCGCTGCAGTCGAACATGAGCTTGCCCATGTGATTCTGGTATTGAAGCCGCTGAACAAGAACAATGACGTGTTAGCTGCAGTAGCTGTGGAGGTATTTCACCAGGTTAATACGTAGGGGTTGAGGCTGGTGAGCACTCCATCTCATAGTAAATGCATACCAAATGGTCAAAAATTACACTTCGAAACAACATTTTGGTGAGCATTTACTATCGGAACCCCCTCCCCACCCCCGAATGTTCGTCATCCTACCTATCTACCCACCCGTTTCGCGGGCGTCGGCGTGTCGCACTTGTGTCCTTGTGTGTTTACAGGTAACATCTGTGACTGTTGTGATTGCAGTTAACTAATGTTGCTGCGGAGGAAGAGTTGCAACACCTGAGGCGGCCTCCGTCGTTGAAAGCTTCACCCCCCTTGAGCTTTCAACCATGGTGGTCGCCATTTAGTATTCCCTGCAGGATTGGTGCCATGGCCTGCACAATCTCTTCCCGGTTCTGTTCCACGAGGCCGGGGAGCTTCAGCACATACCGTCCAACAAGCAACCCGATGAACTGTGTTTGGGCAAGTCCTATGCGCTTTTCCAGCACGTCCTTCTCCAGCCCCATGCCTTCTAGACGCGTACGGATTCCTACCCATAGCGCGTTGTTCACAAAGTCGGAGAGTAACTGCGGGGAGTCGATTTGGCGCTTGAACGCAGCAATGATGTGGTCTAGCAGCGGGGAATCCCATACAGAGAGTGCTTCATTCAGCATGGTCTCCCCCAGCTGTTCGAAGGGAATGTCACTCATCCGCGTCACAATCGTCTCCACATCAATGGGAAACTCTATGGCCGCACGGAAGAGTCGTTCTTTACTGCCAAAGTAGTGCGGGATCAGGGCCACATCGCACTCTGCTTCGGCAGCGATTGCCCGGAGCGTTGTAGCCCTGAATCCGGTGACGGCGAATTGCCGTCGCGCGGCGTTGAGGATTCGTTCTTTGGCAGGAATCGGCGTCATGCAGCCATTTTAGGCCGTTTGCCGTGGAACACCGTCAGAATGCTGGCTGCTGCAATCCACGTCAGATACGGTGGCCGTATGGATCAGTTCATCACCCCCGCCGTCTGGTGCAACGGTACCGCAGACGAGGCAGCCCAGTTTTACGCCAGCGTTTTCCGCGACGCATCCGTCGTCGAGCAGGTTCCTGGGGTCGCGTCCACAGTCAGTGTCCACGGTTTCCAGCTTTCACTCATCAATGGTGGCGATCAGTATGCACCGAATCCGTCGATCAGTTGTTTCCTGAACTTCGACCCACTTCTGTTCGGCAGCGAGGAGCAGGCCCGCGCCTACCTTGATGAACTCTATGAACAGCTGAACACCGGCGGCGTGCTCACGGAGCTGGGTGAGTATCCCTTCTCGCCGCGCTATGCGTGGGTTCGTGACCGCTTCGGCATGACGTGGCAGCTCATGCTTACTGACCCAGCTGGTGAGCCACGCCCCTTCGTCATCCCATCCTTCATGTTCGGCGATACCAACCACGCCAACGCAGAGGAAGCCACCGATGCCTGGATCGCCTTGTTTAACGACGCCCGCCGCGGCGCTCTACACCGCTACGAGGAGGGCGCCCCACTGGAACAAGGCATGGTCATGTTCACTGACTTCACGCTGCGCGGCACCTGGATGGCAGCCATGGATTCTGGGGATTTTCATGACTTCACCTTCACGCCTGGAGTCTCCATGATCATCTCCTGCGAAGATCAAAAAGAGATCGATCACTATTGGGCGGGCCTGTCTGCGGTGCCAGAGGCCGAGCGCTGCGGCTGGTGTGTTGATCGCTGGGGCGTCTCCTGGCAGGTTGTTCCACACAACATAGCTGAGCTCATGGCCGATTCCACTACGCGCGACCAGATCCTGCAGATGGGCAAGATTGAGCTGAATAAACTCAGATTTTAGGTGGTTTGCCTCGGAATACTGAGTGCCGCAGTCACCAGGATCCCCACGATGAACAGCACTAGAATGGCCACGTCTTTCCAGTAGTTGTCCCCCAGTTCAGGCTGTGCCGCGAGTTCTTGAAGGGCATTGATAACGTAGGATAGCGGCAGGACATTGGAAACTATTTCCAGTCCCCTCAGCATGGTGTCCCGGGGGACAAGCACGCCACTGAGCAGGAATTGCGGCACGATAACCACAGGCATAAATTGCACAGCCTGAAATTCATTACTGGCAAAGGCACTGGTCATAAGTCCCAGCGATCCACCAACAATGCCTGATAGTGGTGAGACAAGAAACACCCAGCCGAGCGGTGCGGCAGTAGTGACGTCGAGTAGCCAGTGCGCCACCCCCACCAGCAGGGTCGACTGCAGGAGTGCGAAGAAGCTAAAGGAAATCCCGTAGGCCGCGAGGAATTGAATGCGGCTGAGCCGCGTGGTCCAAAGGCGTTCGAGAGTGCCGTTTGAGCGCTCACGTTGCATACTCACGCTGGCGATGATGAACATCATAAGCATGGGGAATACTCCCAGCATGAGCACGGCAATGCTGTCAAAAAGCCGCCGGTTGCCGTCATAAATGAGGTACATCAACCACAACATGAATGATGGCACCAGCAAAACAAGCGCTACAGTGCGTCGATCTCTCAGAACTTCGGCAATAACACGTCGTGCGGTGATGAGTGTGAGTGACATGAGGTTCACTTTCCTTGTGCTTTGATGAGGGCCAGGAATGCATCGTCAAGAGTCTCCGTACCTGCAGTACGCAGCAACCCCGCCGGGGTGTCATGGGCGAGTAACGCACCCTCACGCATGAGGAGCACGGCGTCACAACGCAGCGCCTCGTCCATCACGTGGCTGGACACCAGGAGCGTTGTGCCTTCGGTGTCGGAAAGCTGCCGCAGGTAGGTCCAGATGTCGTCGCGGGTTACTGGATCCAAACCGACGGTCGGTTCATCCAACACCAGCAACTCAGGCTTTCCGACGAGCGCGCACCCCAAGGACACCCGTCCCCGTTGCCCGCCCGAGAGCTGAGCCGCCGGACGGTGGGCAACGGCAGCGAGTCCCAGGACGTCGATAATCGCATCAACCTGGTCTTTTATTTTGACCGGGTTGAGTGCGGCGAAATAGTCAAGATTAGCTTTGACGCTGAGGTTTGGGTAGATGCTGGCTTGTTGCGTGACGTAGCCGATGCGCCCGAGGTTTCTGCGCGAACCCGCGGGATTTCCCAGAACTGTGAGGGTGTTTTGGTAGCGCTGCACGCCAATGATGGCGCGCATGAGGGTGGTTTTTCCGCATCCTGAGGGGCCGAGCAGACCGGTGACCGACCCCGTTTCAACACTGAAAGTCATGTGGGGGATCACCGTGTTAGCTTTTATTCTACCCCTGCTTATTCCTAGGTCCTGTGCTTCAATGGCGGCATCCATCGTTTCATCCTTGTATGCCTTGAACTGGTTCAACATTTGTTGAATGTTTCTTACAAGGCCGAAGATAACACCGTTATCGAAGCGCCGTCAAGGCTTCCAAGAGACCTGTTCCTCACAACCCGCCGCCCAATAAGGCCGCAGAAGCGCTGTTGTTCGGTAGTCTCTTTGTAAACCAATTTTTTCTATTGAAGGAGTTCTGGTGACGTCACCGTCTACTTTCCTTACATCCGATGCACACCGCGAGGCCGTTATTGCAGACCTCAGCACCTTCGTTGACAACACCGTCGGCGAACAGGGCGGCGTGTCCGGCACCGTCATCAAAGGTGCCCTGTCCGCAGCTAAGAAGGTGGACAGCAACATTGTCAACAAGGCTGTTGCTCGCCTCCTCCCCGATCTCGCTGAAGCTCTTGACCCCTACTGGGCAACCTTCAAGGAAGGTGGTCACGGCGACAGCTTCGAGGCATACCTGCAGGAAACTCCAGCGCCCTGTCCAACTCCGTGCTGGAAACAGCTGACAAGCAGGCTGAGAAGGCCCCCGCTGCCCTGGCTAAGGTGTACAGCCCGATTCGCGGCAAAATTGCCAGCGTTGTGGAGGCTAACATCGCCAAGGTTGGCCCGATTGTAGAGAAATACGCGGGCTAGTTTTAGTTAACATAACAAGCCAAAACCAGTAGGCTAAACAACACAGTGGGCGACCACTCCTTAACAATCGAGGGGTGGTCGCCCACTTTTGCATTTTTACATCTTGTTACACGTCCAAGAAACGTACATCCTTGGCGTTTCGGGTGATAAAGGATCGGCGTGCGATCACATCGTCACCCATGAGGATGGAGAACAATTCGTCGGCGGCTGCGGCGTCTTCCATGGTCACATGCCGCAGGATGCGGGTTGAAGGGTCCATGGTGGTCTCCCACAGTTCCTTGGGGTTCATTTCACCAAGACCCTTGTAGCGCTGAATGCCGTCGTCTTTGTTAATCTTGCGGCCTTCCGCGAGTCCCTTCTCCAGTTCCTGGTCGCGTTCCCAGTCAGAGAAGGCAAATCCAGGTTCGCCCTTGGCCCATTTGAGTTTGTAGAGCGGTGGCTGTGCCAGGTACACATAACCCTGCTCGATCAGCTGCGGCATAAAGCGGAACAGCAGGGTAAGCAGTAGCGTGGCAATGTGTTGCCCATCCACATCGGCGTCGGCCATGAGGATGATCTTGTGGTAACGCAACTTGGCAATATCAAATTCATCGTGGATGCCAGTACCTAATGCGGTGATGATTGCCTGGACCTCGTTGTTTTTCAGCACTTTGTCCAGGCGTGCCTTTTCCACGTTGAGGATTTTGCCGCGCAGCGGCAAGATGGCCTGGTACATGGAGTCACGGCCGGATTTTGCGGAGCCACCAGCGGAGTCACCCTCCACGATGTAGAGTTCGGATTTCACCGGATCTTTGGAGCGACAGTCGGCAAGTTTACCGGGCAGGCCACCAAGGTCGGTAGCGGATTTGCGCCGCACCAGGTCACGGGCTTTGCGGGCTGCCAGGCGTGCCTGGGCGGAGGAAACTGCCTTAGTGATAATGGCTTTTGCTTCCGCCGGGTTCGCTTCAAACCAGTGTGCGATGTGCTCGTTGGTCATGCGCTGCACAAAGGAACGCACTTCGGTGTTGCCCAGTTTGGTTTGGTTTGGCCCTCGAATTGCGGATCGGCCACACGCACGGAAATGACAGCTGCGAGTCCTTCGCGGCAGTCTTCGCCGGAGAGGTTGGCTTCTTTTTCCTTCAACATGCGGTGTTCGCGAGCGTAGCGGTTCATCAAGGAGGTCAGCGCCGCACGGAAGCCTTCTTCGTGAGTGCCGCCTTCAATCGTGTTGATGGTGTTGGCAAAGGTATGCACGCTTTGCGCATAGCCGGAGTTCCACTGCATGGCGATTTCCACCTCGTGTTCCTCACCTTTTGCTTCAAAGGAAACGATGGTGGGGTGGATGGGGGTTTTGGACTTGTTCAGTGACTCCACATAGTCCTTCAACCCCTCTGGGTAGTGGAAAACACGTCGCTTGGTTTTTGTGGTCTTAGCTGCTGCTTCGCCGGTGGATTGCTCGCCATCACCATCAGTGGCCTCATCGAGCAGGTCCAATTTTTCGAGGGATTGCTCCCCTCCAGCAGCCTCGCTAGCGCTACCGTCGCCGTCCACGGCTTGGGCTTCATCGCCTGCGGCCGCAAGGTCTTCGAGTTCGATTTCCTCTTCCGTGGCGCGCAGGTCGGTCAGTGTGATGGTGAGACCTTTGTTCAGGAACGCCATTTCCTGAAGGCGCCGCGCGATGGTGTCGAATTTGAAGGTGGTGGTTTCAAAAATTTCCGGGTCCGGCCAGAATCGCACAGATGTGCCGGTACCTTTGGCGGGTTCGCCTTTGACGAGTTCTTCAGGGATGGCGTAGGTGAAGTTCTGCAACCAGTGGAAGCCTTCGCGTTTGATGTCGGCTTCCACTTTGGTGGACAGAGCGTTGACCACGGAGATACCCACACCATGTAGACCACCGGAAACGGCGTAGGAATCGGAGTCGAATTTGCCGCCGGCGTGTAGCTGGGTCATTACCACTTGAACGGTGGGTGCGCCAGTGGGGTGCATTTCCACGGGGATGCCGCGGCCGTTGTCAACAACTTCCACTCCCCCCCGTCTTCCAGCAGTGTGACGTCGACTTTGGTGGCGTAGCCTGCCATGGCTTCATCAACGGAGTTGTCGACGACCTCCCACACAAGGTGGTGGAGGCCGCGTTCACCGGTGGAGCCAATGTACATACCTGGGCGTTTGCGTACTGCCTCAAGGCCTTCAAGGATAGTGATCGACGATGCGTCATAATGGTGCTCTGTGGCAGACACGTGATGCAACACTCCTAAATTATGTTCTAATAGACCCCTCTATAGTACACCCCTTAGGCCCCCTACACGACTTAGGTTTCGACGCGTCTAAGCGCCTTTAAATCGCCGAAAACGAAATTTAGCCTTATCCGTAGGTATCGCGCGGCCCCCGACCCTTCACATGGAGGGGGGCCTTTTCGCCAGCTCGGGACTGATGGGCCAAAGATCTTCAGTTCCTCTACCACGTTCGGCCCGACCTTCTGGGTAATCGTCTGGAGAATTTGCCGCTGCATCATGCGAAGGTTCGTCGCCCACGCCGTGGAATTACAGCTAATAAACAGGGATTTCCCCTTCAGCATCTCCACTGTCGTGTGTTCGGCAATCCTGGCACCCACCACGTCTTCCCAGTGCGAATGCACCCAGCCACCAGCAAGTTCCCGCTGCCAGCCGCGCTGCTGTATCTCGCGGTTGAGCACCGAATCCAGGGATTCGTAGTCACGACGTTTCGGCAGCGCCCGCCCGTCCGGCCCGGTTGGCCTGCCGCGCTTGCGTATCGACGCCGCCGTCTCCCGCCCCTCTCGTGACCCACGCACAGCACTGCGGGTGGGCTGCGTGGCACGCCCCTGATGACTCAGGTCCGGGACTTTACCGAAACGCTTGCGGGCAACGTCGCGAATGTGCGAAAAGGCAGCGGAAACGGAATCATCAGGCGTGGTCATCTGTCATATCCTCCACATCCAGCACGGATTTTCGTGTTCCATCATTGTCTATTGCCCTTACGGTGTGGGTGTGCACCACGGCATCGTCGAGGCTATCCGGCAGGTCATCGCCCACCGCCGCAGTAATGAGCACTTGTTCAGCTGTGGTTGCAATGCCGACCAGTGCGCGGCGTCGTTGGGTGTCCAGTTCAGCAAACACATCATCCAGGATCAAGATAGGGTCGGTGCCATCGGACCTGAACAGGGAAAACACAGCAAGCCGCAGAGAGAGTGCAAAAGACCACGTTTCACCGTGACTGGCAAACCCTTTAGCGGGCTGGCTGCCCAGCATCAGTTCGAGGTCGTCGCGGTGTGGTCCCACAAGGCTAAGTCCCCGCTCAATTTCGCGTTGTCGCATGTGCCCCAGTTCGGTAAGCATGGTGGCTTCCAGCACGTCAACATCAACAGCAGCATCGGGGGCGTCGATAAGCGTACTGCGGTAATGGATGTGGGCCTCGCGGGATTCCGGCGCGAGCGTGTGGTACGCCTCATGGACGCGAGGAGCGAGGTCTGTGACAAGCTGCATTCTTGCGGCCGTTAGTTGAGCACCAAGTGCGGCAAGCTGACCGTCCCAAACATCGAGGGTGGCAAGCGCGCTGGCGCCGTCATCGTTGCCGTAGCCCCGACGAAGTGCCTGGTTGGCGGATTTGAGCAGGGCGTTTCGCTGACGCAGAACCTTGTCGTAGTCGGCTTTGACACCGGCAAGGCGGGGTTGGCGCGTGGACATAACCTCGTCGAGGTAACGGCGTCGTTCAGCGGGTTCGCCGCGCACCAGTGCCAGGTCCTCCGGCGCAAATAGCACCGTTTTCACCACCCCAAGGAGTTGCCGTGGTGTGCTCAGGCGAGTGCGGTTGAGCTGTGCCTGGTTTGCTTTTTTGGGATTAATCAGCAGGTGGGCGGTCAGTTCTCGGCCATTATTGACTGCCGTTCCTGAGATGCGCGCGTTGTCTGCGGTGGCTCGAACCAGGGGGGGCGTCCTGCGAAACTCGGTGCGAGGACAAGTGCGCGAGGTAACCGACGGCCTCAACCACATTGGTTTTTCCGTGGCCGTTCCGGCCCACAAATACCGTCACACCAGGATGCAGGTCAACGGTAAGTTCGGGCCACGAGCGGAAGTCACGCAGTTCAAGGTGTCGCAGGTACACGGCGGTAAATGGGCTTATCCAGGAAGCCTGACTGGCATGAGCAGGTACGTCAGGTTTGTCTGGGGAGTGGCAAACACTCCGTTGTCGTCGGCCTCGGGGACGGTCTCTGGTTCGGGAATCAGGATCGCGGGCCGGGATGGCTGGGTGAACCCAAACATCACGTTTTCTGTGTGGATCACAGACAATCCGTCTTTGAGGTATCCAGTGTTAAACGCAATGGTCAACGGGTTGCCAAAGAAGGCGCAGGGCAGGTTTTCCTCGGCGTGCCCGGCTTCAGAACCACCGGCGGAAAGAACAAGCTCACCATCGGAGAATTGCATGGTGATCTGGGAATTTCGGTCGGCCACCACGGAGACGCGCCGGATGGCATCTTGCAGGGGGCTGATCTGCACAACTGCCATGGATTCGTGGGTTTTAGGAAGCAGGGGCTGGAAGTTCGGGAACTCCGCATCCAGCATGCGAGTGGTTGTTTGGCGGGCGTCAGACTGCAGACCGAAGAGTCCTTCCCTGCCAAGTTGTTCGCCCACACCGACGGCAATGTGCAGGTCATTTCCCACCTGGGAGTCGATGGATCGTGCGTTGTCCAGCAGCGTTTTTGCCGGGATGAGCAACTTGGCAGTTGCGGATTTGTCGGTGGCTTCCCAGTCGAATGTGCGTACAGCCAGGCGGAATCGGTCGGTGGCCGCGAGGAGCATGGTGTCGCCGTTGATGTCCATGTGCACGCCGGTGAGCATGGGCAGGTTTCGTCCCTACCTGCAGCAATAGCCACTTGTGAGACGGCTTCACTGAACAGTTTGGGGTCAATGTTTCCGGTGGTGTGCGGCAGCTGAGGCAACTGCGGGTAGTCATCCAGTGGGATTACAGGAATTTCAAAACGCGCAGAACCGCAGGTGACCAGCACGTTGCTGCCCTCAACACGTAGCTCCACGGGTTTGTTCGGCAGCATGGCGGTGATGTCAGCGAGCAGCTTACCAGCCACGGCAATGCGTCCGGCCTCGTTGACTTCGGCGGGGATCTTGACCTGTGTGGATACCTCGTAGTCAAAACCGGCGAGTTCCAAGCCTTCATCGGAAGCGGTGATCACCATGCCGCGTAGCACGGGTTGAGCTGGTTTGGCGGGCAGACTACGGGCAACCCACCCGACTGCGTTGGCGAAGTCGTCCTTGTCAACCCTAAATGACACCGCTTGTGAGTCCATGCTGGTCTAGCTCCTAGGAAAAATGAAACGTACACCTCACCCTGATTCCGCCATCTGACGGTGCCACGAGTGCGTGGAATTACAACACCAACGTACCCGCCCGCCGCCGCAAACTGAACCTCGCATCTTTTGTTATTCGTCTGCTCGTCCTTGCTCGCAGCCTGTGTGGCAGGGTCGCATGATCATTGTTATCCCCACGCCCTATTTCTTCTAGAGAAATTACAAGTTTTAAGAGAGTAAGAACAATAAGTCCTGTGCACTCTGTGGATGAGGGCTTGTTATCCAAGCTAGCACGCAGAAAACGTGGTGTGAACAGCCATGTGCAAAACCTGTGGATAACTTTGCGTCTTGTGGATAAATTTGGCTGCTTGAGATTTATCCACAATCTATCCCCATGTCATCCCAATTTTCTTCACATTTTCGCCGTGGTTGTGCACAACCCATGTCATCCACAAGCTACCACTAGAAAGTGGCAAGGATCACTGAACTACATTCTTGTAATTACACAGCTGTGAGTAAACCTGTGGATAACCTTCCCTTCCGGGGGTAGGCCGTCGGCAAAATCACAAAAGTCCCCCTAGCTACCCCTCCCCTGCTTGTCGACGTCCCTCTTTACGGCACCCCTCCCCGCTGGCGGTTCCTTTACCGCCCGCGGTTTTTGATGATCTGTGTGAGTTCCTGAATTTGGTTGTACGTGTCCCGCTTTTCGGTCATTTCTTTGCGAATCTTGCGGTCGGCGTACATCACGGTGGTGTGGTCTTTACCACCGAAGTTATCCCCGATTTTGGGTAGGGAAAGATCGGTAAGCTCGCGACACAGGTACATAGCGAGCTGTCGGGCATAGGCTACTGCTCGGGTTTTACCTGATCCCCGCAAGGCATCAAGGGAAACATCGAAATAATCGGCGGTGACCTCCATGATTGTGGATGCTGTGATTTCCACGTCAGGGGCCTCGGGCATGATGTCGCGCAGCGCAATTTCGGCCATTTCGCGGCTGATAGTGGTCTCCCCGTTCAGTGAGGAGTACGCGGATACACGGATCAGTGCACCTTCCAGCTCACGGATGGACGCCTCGAACCGGCTGGCGATGAGTTCCAGCACGTCACGATCCATCACTGTCTGGTCTATCTGGGCCTTCTTCTCCAGAATGGCGATGCGTGTTTCCAAATCCGGTGGCTGAATGTCCGTGATCAGCCCGCCTTCAAAGCGGGTGCGCAGGCGATCTTCCAACGTGGTCAGCTGCTTCGGAGGCCGGTCCGAAGACAAAATGATTTGCTTGTTGGCCTGGTGCAATGCGTTGAACGTGTGAAAGAACTCTTCCTGGGTTCCTTCTTTGCCTTCCAAGAATTGGATGTCATCGACCATCAAAATGTCTAGGTTGCGGTAGCGACGCTTGAACGATTCTTGCCGGTCATCGCGAACGGAGTTGATGTAGTCGTTGGTGAATTCCTCACTGGACACATACTTCACACGCAAGCCCGGCTGCAGCACCTGTGCGTAGTTGCCAGCCGCGTGCAGAAGGTGCGTCTTCCCCAGGCCAGAACCCCCAGAGATGAACAGGGGGTTGAAGGCATTCGCCGGATTTTCCGCCACTGCCACTGCTGCTGCGTGCGCGAACCGGTTGGAGGAACCTATGACGAAGTTCTCAAAAGTGTAGCGGGGGTTCAGCGACCGATCCTGTTGCGGCGCGGGCCCTGCAGGCTCGCGTGTAAAACGACGCCCATCGTCGTGGGTAAACCTGCCTCGGCTGATGGTTGCTGCCTGGTCAGGCATGCTTATCGACGTCGTGTTCCACATGCCCTCAGGATGAGCTTGCGCTGGTTCCGGAGTTGCGGCAACAATCGGCGGCTCAGGGTCAGGTTCCTCCACACCTGGGTCAATGCTTACAGCCAGGCTGTAGGGGCGGCCCATACGCTCAGACAAGACTGTGGTGATGTAGCCACCGAGGTCTTTTTCCACAGCATCTTTCGCCATTGCATGGGGAGTTGAGAGCACAGCAAACCCGTTGAACAGGGCGATGGGTTTGACCAGTTTCAAAAACCTCGTGCCCTGCCATTGAGGGTCGGAATACCTGAATCAGGTTGCTCTGAAAGGCGCAGGAGGTCTTCAACAACCTGTCGCCATGTCTCCTCAAGGGAGGTTGAATGTTCCGCCACCTTCGTCCTCACATGCTCTGTACGTACGCCACGATGATCCACGGTGAAATTACACAGCGGGAGGGACAAACTCTACTCTGTCCACCGCGTCATCCACAGCCTTGAATGAGTGTTATCGTGCGCTTCCACAACGTTATTCACAGCTGTGGATAACTTCCGGGGTCATGATTTATCCACAGCCTACCTCATGCACTGTGGATAAAAAACATTGCAGCAAAAACTCCCCCTACCTGGAGGAATGTAATTTCATAACCCTTAGTCTCAAGGTCAGATTGAAAGTTATACACAGGCTACTTGACAATTCACATGGTGGATTCTGTGTGAAATTTTCACAGTGCAGGATCGTCTGCGCAGCTAGGTATGGTTTTTGCTGACCGCGAACAACACAACCCACAGCTCCAAACAACATGGCTGTTATTTAAGGGGGTGATGGCGGACTATCCGACGCGTCGATTTGTTCAGGAGTGCCACCTGCGCGTAGTCTGGCAGGTCTGGCGCGTTACTGCTGCCTTGCAACCAGAGGTAGTACACGCGCATTTTCGCAAAATTTTTGCGACTTCCACTCTTCCGCTCCACTCAGGGGTGGACGGTGTGAGGTTTACAATCATCCAACTTCGGGTGGGCAGCTTTGTTGTGAAGTGCTATCACCTGACCAAAATCTGAGGAGTGTTTTCCGTGGCAAAGGGCAAACGGACGTTCCAGCCGAACAACCGTCGTCGTGCGCGTGTTCACGGCTTCCGTACTCGTATGCGTACCCGCGCCGGTCGCGCTATCGTTGCGGCTCGTCGTCGTAAGGGCCGTGCTTCCCTGACCGCGTAGTCTTCGCGGTCACAAGTTGAGGGCGCGGCCGTGCTACCAGATCACCTTTCATTAACACCATCGCAAGCATTTGCGCACACTGTTAAAAGAGGTCACCGGGCTGGCACAAAAACCGTGGTCGTATACCTCATTAAGCACACCACCAATGAGGGGCTCGTCCGTCAGGGAGGGCCCCGATTTGGTTTCATTGTGTCTAAAGCCGTCGGCAATGCGGTGACTCGTCACCGTGTCACCCGGCGGCTTCGGCATATCTGCCAGCAACTTGCCCAGGAAACCCGTGAGGTACCAGGCATCGCTGACTGCGACATTGTTGTTCGCGCGCTGCCGCGCAGTGCACAGGCAAGCAGTGAGCAGCTGAGTGCTGATGTTGCACGCGGCGTCAATAAGCTTGTGGCTCAGCTGCAGCATCAGGAGACAGGGGCCTGTCATGGCTAGGCCGACACTCGCGGCACGGATGCTCATGCGGAGCGTGGGTTTTTACCAAAATTTTCTGTCCCCTCTTAAAATGGGTCCTAGTTGTCGGTTTGAACCATCATGCAGTTCCTATGCCCTGCAGGCGATTAGTCAGCGGGGAGCTGTGATGGGAACCATCTTGGCAGTCACGCGTTTAGCTAAATGTGGACCCTGGCATCCGGGTGGCTATGACCCTGTTCCGCAACGCAGGAATCATAAGGTCACTCACGTGGACTGCTTCCATCAATAAAACCAAGGAGTTTTGAACCACCGTGCTCAACTTCGTTTACTGGCCCATCTCGGCCATCCTGTGGTTTTGGCACAAGCTTTTAAGCTACGTGCTGGACCCGGGCTGGGGAATTACATGGGTGCTTTCAATCGTCTTGCTGACGTTCACCATCCGCGTGTTCCTGGTTAAACCTTCCCTGAACCAAATGCGGTCAAGCAGGAAAATGAGCGAACTGCAGCCGCGCATGGCTGAGATTCGCAGCAAATACAAGAATGACCAGCAAAAGCAGATGGAGGAAATCCGCAAAGTCCAAAAAGAGATGGGCGTTAACCCCATCGCTGGATGTTTGCCGCTGCTGGTGCAGATGCCGGTGTTCCTCGGCCTGTTTCACGTACTCCGATCCTTCAACCGTACTGGCACCGGTTCCGGGCAGCTCGGTTTAAGTGTCGAACAAAACCGCAATACCGCGAACTATATCTTCAGCCCATCGGATGTTCAGTCTTTCCTAGACGCACGCCTGTTTGGTGTTCCGCTGTCCTCCTACATCTCCATGCCAGAGTCCATGTACCAGGGCTTAGTGGAGCGGAGTTCACCCGCACAGACATTATGATGGTGGCTATCCCGCTTATCCTGATCACCGCCACTGCCACGCACTTTGTTGCACGTATGGGTGTGAACAGGCAGAAAGCACGCTTGGCCTCTGGCAAGCAGTCCGCACCTGCTAACGATCAGATGCAGATGCAGATGGACATGATGAACCGCATGATGGTCTGGTTCATGCCGCTGACGATTCTGTTTACTGGTGCTTTCTGGCACATCGGCCTGCTGTTCTACATGGTGTCCAACAATATCTGGACGTTCTTTCAGCAGCGTTTCATCTTCAATAAGATGGATGCAGAAGAGGAAGCAGAGATCCAAGCCAAAAAGGATGCTCAGCGTGCTAGTGCCCCCAAGCCGGGTGTGAAGCCAAATAACCCGAAGAAGAACAAAAAGCGACGTAGCTAAAGCTAAGTAAAAACCGCCCAATCCGCCGTCAGGGGATGGGCGGTTTTTGTGTGCAACGATATAGTGTGATGCACACATCCGCCTTCATGTTCATTATGGCCCGGCTGTGCACAGGCTAAGGAGAATGTTTCACGTGAAACCATCACATACATCTGATACCCCAGCTGTAGCGGCCCGCGTTTTCGGCGATAACCTGGATAAATCTGTTCGCTACCATGATCTTTTGGCGACCACTGGTTCTGTCCGTGGGTTTATCGGTCCCCGGGAGGTGCCTCGGCTGTGGGATCGTCATGTGCTCAACTGCGCGATCATTGGTGAGGCGATGCCGCAGGACGCCAGCGTCGCGGACATTGGTTCAGGTGCCGGCTTACCAGGCATTCCACTGGCCTTGGCTCGGCCAGACCTCAGTATCACACTCGTAGAACCTCTGTTGAAACGCTCGACATTCCTTCTGGAGGTCGTTGAAGAACTGCAGCTCGACAACGTCACGGTAGTGCGTGGGCGCGCAGAAGAAAAAGCAATAAAAGCCGAGGTGGGAACAGTAGACGTGGTGACCTCGCGCGCGGTCGCCCCCCTGGGGAAACTCGCCCAGTGGTCACTCCCCCTCGTCACGCGTGGCGGTGTCATGATTGCCATGAAGGGAAGCTCAGTCTCAGAGGAGCTAGAACGCGACGCTAAAATCATTAAAAAGGCTGGTGGTGGGCCTGCGGAGATACAACTGGTGGGTGTTGGGATTGTGGAGGAACCCACCCACCTCATCCGCATCCCACGCGTGCGTTGATGACCAGCACAACAAGCCCTGAAGTGGGGTGCTGGAATGCAATGACTTTAGGCACTAATGTGGAAGAAGTGTAGGAATTATTTCTTCGTTTGAGCGCTGTTATGCTTGACTCTGGGCACTCCAAGCAGGGTATCCATGTGCGCGTTTAGGCAGTTCAGGCGTGGTAAATAATGAGCCGAACGTGGCTGGTCCGCGGGTTTCCCGGTCAGCAAAACTCCGATGGAAAAGGGGACTTCACGTCTATGGACGACCAGTACTGGGATGACACACCCATCGCGGCCGCTGCGCAGCGCGCGGCGCGGGTGAAAACCCCGAACTCGTTGACCCTTCCGCGCCCAGACCGCCCTCGACGAATTACGATTGCGAACCAAAAAGGCGGGGTGGGTAAAACCACAACTACTGTCAATTTGGCGGCTGGCCTTGCGATATATGGGCTTAAAGTGCTGGTTGTGGACCTGGATCCCCAGGGCAATGCCTCCACAGCATTGGGTGCTGATCACCACGTGGGCGTACCGTCCAGCTATGAACTGTTGATCGGTGAATGTGCCGCTGAAGATGCGATGCAGCAGGCAGAGTTTAGCCCCAACCTGTACTGCATTCCAGCGACTATCGATCTTGCAGGTTCTGAGATTGAGCTGGTCAATATGGTCCGTCGTGAGTACCGCCTGGCAGACGCGATCCATGAGGACTTCCTGCGCGAAACGGCATCGATTATGTGTTCATCGACTGTCCTCCGTCACTCGGCCTGCTCACCATTAATGCTATGGCGGCGGTCACAGAGGTGTTGATCCCCATTCAGTGTGAGTACTACGCCCTGGAGGGTGTCGGACAATTGCTGAACAACATTACGATGATCCGTCAGCATCTTAACCCCCAACTTCATATCTCCAATATCATTCTGACCATGTACGATGGCCGCACCAAGCTGGCTGAGCAGGTCACCGAGGAAGTCCGTAACCACTTCGGTGCTGTGGTGCTGGGCACCACGATTCCGCGTTCCGTCAAGGTCTCAGAAGCTCCTGGATTTAGCCAGACAGTGCTTGAATATGACCCTGGTTCCCGCGGTGCCATGGCTTATCTAGACGCTGCGAAAGAAATTGCGGTTCGTGGTGATTTTGTCCCCACTGAGGACTCTGGTCCCATTGGTCAGCCCCCTGAAGGTTATGTTGCCGATGCCTAAACCTTTGACCCTCCTTGACGTAACCACCCCACTGAGCTAACCCCCTAGAAAGGTTTAGTGTCTTCATGGCTCCTGATAAACGCAAAGGCGGACTCGGGCGAGGTCTTGCTGCGTTGATCCCTAATGGTCCTTCCACAAACAAGCCACGTTTGGGTGAGGACGCCGCGAATATCCTCATGGGCGGTAGTGGCCCACTGACAGCGACGACGGAAGAACCACAAGCTGCAAAAACAGCTGAGACCGAGAGCGTACCGGCACCCACTCGGACACAGAAATCCGCGAAAGCTACAAAAAAGACCACCAAGAAGGCACCAACAAAGGCTGCAAAGAAAGCTGCTTCAGCGAAAAATGTGTCGGACCAGTTAGCGGCGGCACATGCTGCTGTGACACGGCCGTCGACACGCACGGCAGGTACGAAACAAGACGGCACACCACAGGAGCCCAGGGAGAAGGATAAGCAGGCACCTAAAGCTGCCACTGCCCCCAGCGCCACGCCGCGCACTCCCGCGACAGAGACCGCCCAAGACACCAAGGAGACTCAGAAAAAACCAAACATTCCACAGTCTCCCGAGGATATTGGCGCAAGCTACCAGGAGATTCCGGTCAACCAGATTGTGCCGAACCCGCATCAGCCGCGCCAGGTTTGATGAGGAAGCACTCGCCGAACTGGTGCACTCCATCAAAGAATTCGGCCTCATGCAACCGATTGTGGTGCGCCGCGCCGCTGATGACTCCGGTTTTGAGATCATCATGGGTGAGCGCCGTTGGCGCGCCGCCAGCAAAGCCGGTCTGGAGACCATTCCGGCGATTGTGCGGGAAACCGACGATGGCGCCATGCTGCGCGACGCGTTGCTGGAGAATATTCACCGTGTGCAGTTGAATCCTTTGGAAGAGGCGGCTGCCTACCAGCAGCTTCTGGAAGAATTCGATGTGACGCAGGCCGAACTGGCGCAGCGTTTGGGGCGTTCCCGCCCGGTGATCACCAACATGATTCGCCTGCTGCAGCTGCCGGTGTCTGTGCAGCGTAAAGTTGCGGCGGGTGTGCTGAGCGCTGGTCACGCCCGCGCGTTGCTCTCGCTGCAGACCGGTGCAGATGCGCAGGAGTTGTTGGCTGCTCGGATTGTTGCGGAAGGTTTGTCCGTGCGCGCTACGGAGGAAGCGGTGATGCTGGCCAACCGTGGCGAGGAGCAAAAGCCGAAGAAACCGAAGGATAAGCCCGCACCGCCAGCATTTTTGACGCAGGCTGCGGATCGATTGGCGGACGGCTTGGACACGAAAGTCACGGTCACGATGGGTAAGCGGAAAGGCAAGATCGTGGTGGAGTTTGGCGACCGCGAGGATTTCGAACGCATTATGTCCATTATCAACTCACAGCATTAACCACTCCTCACTGGAGGTGCCGTGTGTTTGCATCGTTGTTGCCGCTGAGTACTGACAACATCAGCTTGCTTCACCCCTGTAGCGGGCCGCTGCGTGTTCTGGGAATTGGAACCCTCGGCCGCACATCATGTCCAGAACCAGGGGTTTTCGGCCCTGGAGAAGGAGGCGTGGTTGTCCCGCATGCTGTTGGAGTATGGCCCCTGTGGCTTCAACATCAGCTGTGGCATTGACGACACCCCGGCACTGGCCACCGTGCTTTTTGGCGACGAGAGGAACCTGCCGGGCGTCGAAAACATGCCCACGGCACCCGTCACCAACGGTGCCGATGTGATTTCGTCCCTGTTCGTTGAGACCGGCTTCGAGTGCCTGGGGTTTGAGCAACTGCTTATCGACGCCGCGTTAACCCAGCTCACCCGGCAAGGCTCGCGAGTGGTGGAGGCTTTTGGCCTGCGTGCGGGTGCCTTCATCGCGGAGGACGAGTCCGTGGGATGGGGCATTGGCACACCCGCGTCAGTAGGGCTGATCCCCGAAACCATACTGCTGGAAGCTGGTTTCACGGTTGTGGCTGACCATGACGTGCTCCCTCGCCTCCAAATGACGCTGCCTCCCCCACAAGGCTTGCTGGCCGTGGAGGAGGCGGAAGAGTTGATTCGTCAGGCGCTTACAGCAGTTCAGACCTAAGCAACTCAGAGAACTTATAGGTGCCGGTGGGCTGGGTGTCCTGGTCGAGCAGATACAGGCGCTTCACGGCCACCACAATGGCCTCTGCGATGGTGTCACGCTCGGAAGGGTCGGTAAGGATGGCAACGTCGTGGGGGTTAGTCAGGTAGCCCGTGACCACCTCGACGGTGGGCATAGAGGTCAGTCGCAGCATTTCCCACGTGCGACCATGGTTGCCGCAGTTTTGCAGGTCGGTTCGGGCGACAATCTCGCGTTGGATAAGCCACTCAGCGCCTCCCCAGTCAGCGAGCTACTCCCCTGCTCCGAACCGAAATAGAACGTGGCCACGCCGGAGGCTTTCTCGTTCTGATAGCGGTCGCACTGGAGGCACAGCATCAAATCCGCGCCAAATGCGTTGGCAATGCCCGCGCGTTCCTTCTGACTTGGGTTGTCTTGGCGCGGGCGGGAGACGATGGTCTCCATACCCGCGGCAATCATGCGACCCTCAATACGGGAGGCAAGATCCCACAGAATCTCCTCCTCGGTGATGTTGCCAAACAGACCTTTAACGATCTGGCCTTGATCGTTACCGCCCAAGGCGGGGTCAATGACCACGCGTTTTCCAGCTAGTTGCGGGCCAGCCTGCCGTACCTGCTCCCTCTCGCGAATCGCATGCGGCGAGCCGCCAGTGATGCGTAGGCCAAGGTAACTCAGTGCGCGTACGGTTTCTGGGACCACAAATGCCATCAGGCTGCAGGCCAGAGTTTTCCTGGTAATTGACCACGCCAGCGTGGGTGGCGGGGCCGAAATGCCCATCAATACGGTCAGCGTAGAATCCGAGGTCGTGAAGCTGCTGTTGCAGCTGGCCAACGTCATCCCCCACCATCACATTCGCCGGCTGGAAATACAACACCCGCATACCTAGGGTGTAGGAGGCTTCGCGCAAAATTTTCAGCGTCGCTTCGCTGATCTCGCCGTTGGGGACGAAACCGCGGCTTTGTTGAAAACCTTGAAGTGCCTCTGCGAGGGCAGCGTCGAAGAATGTGTCTTTTTCTTCGAACTGCTGTGCCTCTTTATCGATGACGTAGCCATCAAAGCTGGTCAACAGCCCAAGTCGAGCCAGGGTTGCGCGGACTTCCGCCACACGAGGGCTCCGATCGCCAACCCGCAAGACATCTGACACGGTTTTCAATCCTCCACAAATCTATATCAGCAACGCTGCTATCACGACGCGTACAGTACAGATGGTAGTAGCCAGACTACCAACTAGATGAGGGATTCCAGTTTAGCCATGTAAGTCTCTGCGGTGTTCACACCGTTTAGTTCAAAGACCTTCTCGCCCTTATTGAAAATAATGACGGTTGGGATTGACAAGATCTGGAACATCGCACCCAGTGTACGCTCTGCGTCCATGTCAACTTTACCCACAACGACGGAATCTCCCATCTCTTCCGCAACTTTTTCAATTTCGGGGGCAAGTTTTTTGCACGGACCGCACCATTCGGCCCAAAAATCGACCAAAACGGGGGTAGCAGAATCGACAACGGTAGAACGAAAGTTCTCTGCAGTGATGGTAACAACCTGAGACATGATTTTCCTTTTGAGGAGTGAATAAATTGATGAGTAAGTTTAAGAAACGAGGTAGTGCTGGGCGTCGATAGCCGCGCGTGCACCCGAGCCTGCGGCGGTGATGGCCTGCTGATAGTGGTCGTCCACCAGGTCACCAACAGCGAACACCCCAGGAACGTTTGTCTTAGTGCTAGGGTGTGCAACCAGCACATGGCCGGAAGCATCAGTGTCCACCTGGCCTTTCACCAGTTCAGAACGGGGATCCGCGCCGATAGCCACGAACATGGCGGCAACATCCACCCGTCGGGTCTCCCCCGTCACGGTGTCCTTCAGCTCCAGACCGCTGACCTTATTGTCTTCGCTGAGTACACGATCCACCACCGCGTTAGTGACAAAGGTGATCTTCTCATTTGCGCGCGCACGTTCTAGCATGATGGCGCTGGCGCGGAACTCCTCGCGGCGGTGCACCACCATCACGCTCTTGGCGAAACGCGTGAGAAACAGTGCTTCTTCCATTGCGGAATCCCCGCCACCGATCACGGCAATATCCTGGTCGCGGAAGAAAAAACCATCGCAGGTGGCGCACGATGATACGCCGTGGCCCAGCAGCTCCTGTTCGCCCGGAACCCCCAGGTAACGGGGTGCCGAACCCATGGCCAAGATAACGGTGCGCGCCTGGAATTCCTCATCGCCTACGAAGATCTTCTTGATCTCCCCGTCCACTTCTAGGCGATCAACCAGCTCCATGCGCAGATCCGCGCCGAATCGTTCGGCCTGGGTGCGCATCTGCTCCATCAATTCAGGCCCCATGATGCCCTCTGCAAAACCCGGGTAGTTTTCCACCTCGGTAGTGGTCATGAGTGAACCACCAAATTCGATCCCCTCAAAAACAATGGGTTGTAGATCTGCTCGCGCCGCGTAGATCGCAGCTGTGTAGCCGGCAGGACCAGAACCCACGATGGCAACGTCATGGATGGTGGGTGTGTCAGGGGATGCCTCTGTCATTGGTAATCCTTCTGCTTGAGAATAAACAGCACTGCTCCACAGCGATTCTAGGTCACTGTGGGGCCGTTGAATCTTTCCAACGCCGAGGTACCTCTCTCTATTCCACACGTTACTGTGATCTGCTACACCAGTGCTTCTTGTCGCAGAAGTTCCCTGAGATGCTCTTTTGCCCGCGCCCGCCGGGATTTTATGGTCCCCGGGCGCACCCCCCCTGATAGGCCGCCAGGCTGTTCACACTGTGACCCACAATATCCACCTGAATGATCGCGTCCCGATGTTCTGGGCTTAAACACCCCAACACGTCCCCGATGAACAGTTGCGTCTCGTAGCTGCTCACTGGGTCTTCACGCAGCAGCCTGTCCGCGAAGGCGGTGTTGCGCTCATCGTCCAGGATTGCGGCTTCACAGCGCTCCCTGTGGTGGATGAAATCATAGCCACAGTTCATCACCAGTCGATGCAGCCAGGTGCTTAGCGTGCAGTCCCAACGAAACGAGCAGAGATTTTTGCTTGCGCGGAAAAACACTTCCTGCACAATGTCAAGCGCATCATCATCGTTGGCGGTATAGCGTCGTGCCACCCACCACAATCGTGTTTGGTAGCGGCGTACAAGAGCCGTGAACGCGTAACTATCACCCCCAAGAAACGCCTCAACTAGTTCCGCATCTGACAATGAATCTGGCACACATGTATCCATGATCCCCCGAGAACCCCACTCCCGATTATGTTGTTAATCCCGATAGTGCAGGTGTGCAGTACACCTGATGTCACCTATTGTGACCCTATTCGTCGTTTCTTTGCCAGAAGGTCACACGAAAGGGGGTAACCGGCTCATAAAGAACCCATAAAAAGCGGGTTCCCACAACACAGGAACCCGCCCTAGTAGACGTAGGTGTAGATTATGTGCTAACCACTAGCGGGGCTACCGAACACAGTTATGGAATTGATGGTCGCCGCCTCAGGAAGCGGCATCTCAACAACCCACACCAACACCTTGTTAAAGCTCTCTGAGTTCTGAACCTCAACATCCGTAATGCCGCGATTCAGCTCAGCCTGCCCAATCGGAACTGCCCCATCAAACGTGGTGGGATTCGGGTTGTTAAACCCATAAATTGCCACACGGGAACCGGGGCGGTCAGTCACCAATTGCAGCTTAGACACCGTAGAAGGCTGCTCAAGATCCAACAACAAGCCCACGCCCCGTTTGGTCCCCACGGAACCAAACTGGTTGAGGTACACATCGGTACTCCACGCCGTGGTGGGATTGTTGTCAATCACCAGCGGGGCTAGCTCCGGGTTGTCCTCAGTGCCTGCGACAACGGGTGCGGGTTCCCACTCCTCAGCATGCGTTACAGGTAGCTGTATCGACTGCCCATTTCCAGCGCCGTTGTGTGTGATCGGGGAATCCTGGTTGTTGTTGAACACACTCATCAGGAAGACGGTGATCACCGCCGTGGTCACCACCAGGCCCACCGAGAAAATCGCAATCAGTGCAGTCATGCGGCGGGAATAGCCAGCACCACCAAAGCCACCAACTTGCAGTTCCGGATCGGGCACATCCTCCACCCGCACGATCAGCTGCGTATCCTGCTCGGCCACCGCCTGTGCATGAGCACGGGCGTAGGCGTACAGCTCATCCGCAAATTCGTGCGCGTCGGTAGGCTGAGCCCCCGCGGGCAGTTCCGCAGCCGGGGCGTCGATAAGCATGGTGAGCGCGCTACCCAAACCGTTCAAGTCCTGGTCCTCACTGCTGGTGGACAGCACAGCTGGGAACGCCAGAATAGCGGTGCCAGTGCTGGTAATGCGGATGCGGCTCTGGTGATCCAAACCCAAGGTCAACGCGCGGTCATGAGCACGTGCCGCAGCCTCAGCCAGCGGGCGCAGTGCTAACGTCGCCGCAGCTGGGTTAGCACCAGCCTTAGCAACCGCGTCCAGGGAGGAACCGGTCACCCAGTCGGCAATAACGATGCAGCCAGTGCGGAAATTCAGCACCTCAATATTCGGCGCAATACCCGGATGGTTTAGTTGCGCCAACTCCAGCGTTGCCGCTGTAATATCCTCAGCATTTTCCTCCGTGGTGGTGGTATCCACCGTCACCAGCGCCACCTGACGCCCTGTCGCCTGTTCCTGGGCATGCCAGAAACGCGCGCCGGGCACGCCACCATGATCGGCAAGGAGGCGGAACCTGCCGTCGGCGACCGGGGCGCCAGCCACCAACCGGGGGCCCCGCACCGCACCAGCAGACATGGGCGGAAGCACCTGAGTCGCAGTGAAATCGCTGGCGGCCAGCAGCTGCTCGGTCTCGCTGATGGCTTCTTCGTCGCCCTCTTCCCCACCAGGCACAGCTGCAGGGGGCAAAACGACGCAAGCCCGGGATGCGGCGCAGCACAGCGCCGAACGCCAACACCTCCTCCAGCTTGGAACGCCACAGCACCACGCCCGTGACCACCAGGAACACCACGCCAGCCAGCATGGTGCGAATAATGAACCCGACACTGCCGAAATTCTCGAACAGCCCGCCGAGAATCAGCATGACCAGCATGTCTAGGCCGTAGGCCACAACAACACCGGCTATCGACGCCCCGATGGCCCACAGCGCTGTGTGCACCACACTGCGCCCATTGAGCACGCCAAGGGTGCGGCGCAGCAGGAATGTACCAATCACAGCACCCGCGACATAGCCAAAACCATTCGCGGCAGCCAGCAGGATCACCACATCCTGTGGCGAGGATGCCACCAGTGGAGCCAGCATGCTGAGCAGCACCTTCGTGCCCGTAATACCCGCGACAATGAAGGTGGGAGTCCACGCCTCCTCACGGGCATAGAACACACGCAGGTGCAGCAACACCAGCGCGTACGGGATCAAGGTGAAAGCAGAGAAACTGAGTGTCAGGCCAAGAATGTGAGCAGACGCAACATCGAAGTTCAGGTAGGCAAACAAGCCAATACCGATACTCGGACCGAAGGCGGTAAGAAAGAACACCACCGGGATCAGCGCGATCGCGGTAAGTTTTGTTGCCACCGTCAGGTCGTGCACCACGGCTTGGTCATCACCAGCCGCAGCATTGCGGGACAGCCTCGGCATAATGGCCGTCAGCAACGTCACGCCAATAATGCCATAGGGCATCTGCAGCAACAGCCACGCCTGCTGGTAGATCGTCCACGCCGAAGCGTCATTGGCAGAAGCGACGCGGCTCGTAATAATCAAGCCGAACTGCGAAATACCAACATAAACAATAATGGCCAGCGCCATGCCACCGAACTGCTTCAGGCGATCATCAATCCCCCACAGGGGACGCAAATCGACGCCCGCCCGACGCAGCGGCGGCACCATGATCAGCGCCTGCACCACCACGCCCAACGTGGTACCCACACCCAGCAGCAAAATATGCGGATTGGCAATGTTCACTGGTTCTTTCGGGTCCAGTTGCCCCGGCAGAATGAAGTACAGTGCCAGCACTACCAGCACCACAACGTTGTTAACCACCGGTGCCCACGCGCCGGGCTTAAATATAGCCTTTGTGTTCAACACCGCCATGAACAGCGAGAACATGCCATAGAACAGAATCTGCGGGAGCAGCAGGAATCCGAACGCGGTGGCTTGGGAAACGTTGACTTGGCCGCCCCTGTCCAGCGCCATACTCACCAGTAAAGGGGCACCTATCACAGATGCCAAGGTCACGGTGATTAGCAACGTCATCGACAGCGTAAACAACCGACGAATAAACGCAGCGCCGTGGTCCTCGTCTTCTTTCTCCGCACGCACCAGCACTGGAATCACCAGAGAGGTGAGCACCGCTCCCAGCACAATCTCGGTGACCATGTTGGGCAACGTGTTTGCGACGTTAAACGCTGACGCCACCGCCGGACCCATGGTCGCGCCAATGGCCATGTTGCGCAGGAAACCCGTGATACGGCTGATCAGGGTGGCAATGGCCATGGACCCAGTCGAGCGAACGACGTCGCTATCCGATTGCGTCTCATCAGCCTCAGCAGCGGAACCGCGGGGTCCGTTGGGGCCGCCTGGTCTAGCAGGCGTACCTTTACGGGGGCGCGACGGTGGCGGTGTGGCTGTTCCAACTCCACCGCGAGCTCCGCCAGCAGCTCCCACGACGGCACGCGGAGAAACTCTGGTTGGTGCGGCCGCAGCGCGGTTTGCTCGCGCGGATTCTGCGGCACCGCCCGCCGAACGTGCGGGCTCATTGACGGCGGAACTATTCACGGTCGTCGGAGGAGACGCCCCGCCCGTTGCTGGGCGACGCAGCGCGGATGCCCGCTGCCGCTCTGCCCCGCCGACGCCGCGTGCGTCTGTTCCAGCAGTGTGACGCGACGGTGATGCCGCCGAGCCTCCCGATGGGGCAACGATGGGGCTGTTGGCCAACTGCCCATGTTGTGCCGCCCGGCTGGCCTGACGTGCACTCCTGGTGGTGCGCCGCCGCGGCTCTGGGACGGGAGCGGGGGGGCGTCGGCTGCACGATACGGCCACGCTGACCCGTCTGCGCCGAAGATGACGATGATGACGGTTGCTGCTGATGTGATTGAATGCGTTGCTGGGCGTTTCGATCAGCCGAATGAGTGGGATCTGAAGGACTCACGTTGAACCATTCTGGAGGACGGACAGGGGTCTACTTGAGGTTTACGATGAGGAATAACTGAAGTTTTACAGCGGATACTACCCAAAAACCTCCCAGATTACCGCCCCGGCGGCCGTGGGGAACCTGAGTTTTGGTCAGCGTGTCCGTTGTTCAGACGACGTTCGTGCCGGGTGTCGTCAGCAGTGTCAGACGACACGCTACTATCCGTCTGTGCTGCTTTAATAGAGCGTTTTGTAGCGTCTGATGCGGGTGATGTAGTGCTGGGTTTTTTGACCATGCGGCGCATACGGAAAAGCAGGGCAAAAATTAAACCAACTATCAGTGCCACCACACCATAGACACCGAAGAATCCGGCTCGTGTTTGCACGCCAATGTCCACCGAATCACTGATGGCGTTTCCTGATGGTGTGGCCAGCCACAACGTCAGGTCAGTGCGTTCGCGGTCGTTAGGCAGATCAGCCGTCATCTGCGTGGTAATGGACCCCTGAGCTGGGATACGTTGCTGGTCTGGGGTGTGAATAACCGCACCCTCAGGCCCCTGATACATGATGTGAGCATCCACCGGCAGGGCAGGCCGTTGCGCGCCACAATCAACAGCGGCGACGAGGCTGAGGTGCGGGTATAGACGTTTCCAGGTGGCAACAGCGTCACGGACCTGCGCAGATTCACGAGCATCTCGCGATTCAAGTTCAGGATGGAGTCTGTCTCTGCGACGGTTGGGTCATAGGTGGCTAGGGAACGCCGCCCGCTGAGCGTCAATGCGCGCAAAAGGTCGCGTTGCAGTGGCGCGGTGAATTGATATCGGGTTAGTGCGATGGCGGGATCGTTGACCATCAGATGTGTCAGATCGTCAATATAGTTTCCCTGTTGTGTGACGCGCAGGATTTCCGTGTCGGTTGCAACCGTCGGGTCGTCATAAGGCGCGCCAAACCGCGAGGATGTTTCCGAGGATCCTGCCTGATCGCTTTGTCGCTGAAGGTCCGCCTCCTGTTCGGCGGAGGGCGTGATGGCTTGGGTCAGGGGCACGGGCCGCGCCAGGTTGTGACTGAGCAGGTCGCTTGCAGTGTTGAGGAGTGCGCGGGCATCGTCAACGGAGCCCAGTAACGCCGAGGGGGTAACAAGAATCGGGGTATTATCTGCGGATTCACCGTTGTTGGTGCTGTGGGCTTTTTCGTCAACACTCATGCGTAGCGCTGCTTGCGCGTTTAGGGAACGTGCCGTACCCGGAGTCAATGCGAAAATCAAACCGGGTGGCGGGGCTGCTGTAGCCCACGGTTTCCGGGTCGGTTCCCAAGGCCGCCAGTGTCGCAGCGAGTGAGCTTTGATACCCCACGCCCATGATGTTAGGCCCGAGGGCTGCGAACTGCCCTGCGCGCGGCACATCCCACACTGTGTTATCAGAAACCAGTACTCTAATCGGCGAGTTCGGCTGAGAAGAATGGAAACCGCTGTCAGGGTTCGGTAAGGAATTATCGTTCAGTGCGGTCTCGCCGCCATGGGGGTTGGCTGGTTCTGTGACGCCTGGGTTGTGGGATTGGGCGTATTCCCAGGCGTCTTCCGGCTTTCTCGCTGGTGTCGCGTTTGAAGAACCCGAAGTGGAGTTCCCAGAGGTACCCAGCTGTTGGGGACTATCACCAGTGTTTCCGTTAGTGTCGCCTGTGGTGTCTTCTAACGGGGAGTCGGCTACGCCGAGTCCGGCGACGGTCTGCTCGGTGACATACCCGGATGCGGGAACCACGACGTTGCGCAGCGGAGCAACTCCTACGATCTGCTCAATAGTGGAGGCGCCTTGGCTGAGGGCTTCGCGTAGGAGCCATTCGTTGCCGGTGCGCCCTAATGCGTTGATGTCCACGTTCGCCCACGGGAGTGCCACGACGCAGGAGTCCTTGGCGACACCTCGTAGTTTGGCCAGCCACTCCCCAGCCACCACTGGTGAGGAGCCGGGAGTGCTAGGCACGTCGTCCGCCTCTGACCCCCAACTGTCGCGTAGCCGTAGCTTGGGGGCAACGGGGCTGGGGCGTTGATCGGCCACGCTATACCCCTGGGACATGCGGGAAACGGTATCCACCAGCTGTGGGTCCAGCGCCAGGCAGGAGCCTTCCCGCAGCTTCGCTGCCGCGCTATTCGACGTCGCGTGTGGCGCTCCACTGCTTGTCGACGCCGCCCCACCTTCCGTGGTTGCCTGAACGTACGCATCCAACAGCTGGTACAGGCGGCCGCCTTGGGCAAGCTCAGCGGCAAGGTTTTCGTTTTTCAGTATGAGGTGTGCCGATCCCGGTGCCGCCCCGGTTTCGCCAGCAATGATGTCAATCTTGGCGGACAGTGGCCACAGCATGGTCATGCCCGGGGATTCCTGTGTCTCATCGGACACTGACTGTGTGTCTGGATTCAGTACGGACAGCAGGAAATGCGTGGACCCCACATAGGCATCGCCTTGCCCCTGATCGCCGTTAACGTTCAGTGTCAGTGGGTATATCCCCGGATTGGAGATAGATAACGAGCGGTCCTGGTCCGGCGCAGTGGGAAGCTCCACATCAATGATGATCTCCTGGTTCGGTTCCAGCTGGTCCGGAAGCTTGAACTTTAACCTGCCACCTGGAACGCGGAGGAATCCGAGGCGAGGATGGATCGGGCGTCGGCAAGTGAGTTTTGCTTGCTGGCGCGTTGCGCCTGAATGCTGAGGTTACGCACCACCTCGGAGCCTTTGTTGGAGATGCGCAGACGCGCGCGGGTGGTATCGCCGACGTGGATGGTGGACGGCTCAAGTGATTCGAGGAGGACGCGTACGGGGGCGTCGTCATCTTGGCTGCGCGCCGCCGGGTTAATCCATTGTGTTTTTATCTCAGGGCTGTCGGGTGTCATGGGGAACGGTAGCGCTGCCGCGTGCGGAACCATACCACCAGGTGTGACCATGGACATGGTGGCCGGGCCCGCGAACCCAACGAATGCTGTGGTGACGCAGGCGCACAGTGTGATAAACCGTCGCTTTGTTGTCATGGCGCTCACCGCGGGGTGATCCTTCCCTCCGCTTTCTCTGTTCGGGCCAGTTCTGGCAGCATGTCATGCGCCAGTCGAGCCAGTTTGCGTTCATCAGCATAGCGAGCCGTTCGATCAGCTCGCTAACGGGAATCCATGCTACTTCCGTGACCTCAGGGTCTTCGTCGTTAAGGTCGCCATCTAGGAAGCGCAACAGATGGTGATGCACGGTCTTGTGAATACGCTTACCATCCGAGACAAACCAATAATCAATGACACCAAGTTCGGCGAATACTTGGCCATACACGCCGGTTTCTTCCCATACTTCCCGCTCAGCCGTGGAGGCGTGGGCTTCACCGGCCTCCACATGACCTTTCGGCATGGACCACAGGAGACGCCCCCGACGGTCAAGGCGACCGATGAGCGCAACGTACAGTCGGGCCAAATCAACAGTGCCGTCTGGCATTACTGCTTCCGCCAGCCCAGACACCACCAACCCACCGGCGGAGGTTTCGATGCTTGTTTCCATGCGCGGACGAGCTGATGAACGCTGACGTGTCTGGTTGGTGCGGGACCGTCGCTGGTCGCGCTGGCGGTTGTTACGCCGCTTGCTGTTCTGCTTTGCGACGCCCCCGTTATCCTTGCGGCGTGCTCCCCCCGTCCTTGCCTGCGGTGTTCGTGGTTGCTGCTGTGCCTTTACCCGCCGTTCCCTCAGGGTTGCGTTGTGGATTTCGGCGGCGACGTCGGCGTTTTGGCTGTTCAGATCGCTTTTTTTCGGCGTCGCTGGTGATGGGCTGAGATGTTGGCGCCCCGCTTGAACGGCTGGACGTGGTGTTGGTGGCTCGACGACGTGACCGGCGGCGTCGTTTCCGTGCTGCCGGTTGGGTGGCCTGGTCGGTGGCCTGGTGCCGTTCGTTGTCACTCATCCACACAATCGTATCGTGATGACGAACAGGAAGGGTATTTATTATGAGGACCTTTGCCGATTCACCCTCACTGCCCTGGTGCAAGAATCATTGAGGCTACTTATTATGAGATAACGTTCCAGGTAGACTTGTCCAGGTGATTTCTTCGGCTTTAACACAAGAACCCAGCGATGCGAATTTGCTTATCCAGGCGGAAAAAGCGATTTCAGGTTTACTCCCTGTGTTGCAATCGCTTGCTCAGCGATTTAACGACGAAGGCCATCGTTTGTATTTGGTAGGGGGATCTGTTCGTGATGCTCTGCTGGGGCGCTTAGGGCACGACATAGACTGCACCACGTCTGCACGGCCAGAAACAGTAACTGCCGTGTTGGACGGTTGGGCTGATGTGGTCTGGGACACTGGTATTGAGTATGGGACTATCTCGGCGGAGAAAACTCTCAACAAATCGAAATAACAACATTTCGATCGGATGTGTACGACGGGCAGTCCCGAAATCCAGAGGTGAAATTCGGTGACACTCTTGAGGGTGATCTCATTCGTCGCGACTTCAGTGTCAATGCGATGGCCGTTGAAATAACCGGCGACGGTTCTATGGTGTTTCACGATCCCATGGGAGGATTAACGGACCTGGCCGCCCAGCGCCTAGACACGCCGAATACGCCAGAACTGTCGTTTCACGATGACCCCCTTCGGATGCTGCGCGCAGCGCGTTTTGTCTCCCAACTGGGTTTTGAGGTGGCTCCACGCGTAGAGGAGGCCATGCGGGACATGGCTGGAGAAATTACGCGTATCACTGCGGAGCGTGTGCAGGCGGAGCTGGATAAGTTGATGCTGGGTGCTGCGCCGTGGACCGGCATTAACCTCATGGTGACAACGGGAATTGCGGACTATATTTTCCCGGAAATCCCAGGGATGAAACTGACCCAGGATGAGCACATGCAGCACAAAGATGTGTATGCGCATTCGATGCAGGTGCTGCGCCAGGCGATGGATCAGGAGGAGGACGGGCCGGACCTGGTGTTGCGCTGGGCGGCGTTAGTGCACGACGTCGGTAAGCCTGCCACTCGCGCCCCAAAGCCTGGTGGCGGCGTGACCTTCCATCATCATGAGGTGGTGGGGGCGAAACTGGTGCGTAAACGCATGCGGGCGCTGAAGTACTCCAAACAGATGGTGTCTGATGTGAGTCAGTTGGTGTATCTGCATTTGCGGTTCCACGGTTATGGGGAGGGGCAGTGGACTGATTCGGCGGTGCGTCGGTACGTCACCGATGCCGGGCCGTTGCTGAGTCGCCTTCACAAGCTTGTGCGAGCGGATTGCACCACGCGCAACCAACGGAAAGCTCAGCGCCTCCAACGCACGTATGACCATTTGGAGCAACGCATCGCGGAGCTGGCTGCCAAAGAGGATTTGGCCAAGGTGCGGCCCGATTTGGATGGTAACGCCATCATGGAGCTGCTGGGGCTGCAACCCGGGCCGGATGTGGGGCGAGCATGGACGTTTATGAAGGAGCTGCGGCTGGAACGCGGTCCGCTGGAGCACGATGAGGCCGTGGCTGCCTTGCGGCAATGGTGGGACAACGACCAGAATCAGGGTACAAGCTAGAAAGGTTCGAGTCATGGAAGAGTTTTTCAGCGACCGTCTATTCACCGCCCTGGAGCGTAACGAGCCGACCGCTGGCATGGTCTTAGTGGCGGCACCGGGCATGCTCTCTGATGAGTTTGCGCGGAGCGTTGTGCTGATTGTGGAACACAATAACCAGCTGACCTTTGGTGTGAACCTGGCATCACGCAGCGATGTCGCGGTGTTTAACGTTATGCCTGAGTGGGTACCATATGTGGCCAAACCGCAGGCTCTGTATATTGGCGGTCCGCTTAACCAGCAGAGCGTTGTGGGGTTGGGCGTGACGAAGCCGGGTGTGACAATTGAAAACCACAAACAGTTTCAGCGGCTCGCTAACCGCATTGTTCACGTTGACCTGCGCATTGATCCCTCCGAGTTGGAGGACTTGGTAGAAGGCATTCGCTTGTTTGCGGGCTACGCAGAATGGGGTCCGGGCCAGCTGGAATCAGAGATTGAGCGCGGTGATTGGTATGTAGCTCCCGCGTTGGTGTCGGACATTATTGCGGGTGGAAGTGTGGACGTGTGGGGTGATGTGATGCGTCGTCAGCCAATGCCCCTCCCCTTGTTTTCCACGTTCCCGGCGGATATCTCGGATAACTGACTTGTCATGGTTTCACGTGAAACATTGCGTGAATGGCGGGCCGGGTTTTCCGATGCCTGGACCGTCGGCCTTGGTCTTGTCCCCCTCGGCCTCGCATTTGGATTGCTGATTACGCAGTCGGGATTTTCTTGGTGGTGGGCTCCCATACTGTCCCTGGTTATTTACGCCGGGAGCATGGAGTTTCTGGCCATCGGGATGATCACTGCGGGCGTTGGCATCATTCCCGCTGCCGTGACCGGCTTCATGGTTAACTTTCGCCACATCTTCTATGGGCTAACCTTTCCCCGTCACCTCATCCGAAACTTCTGGGCGCGCGCCTACAGCACCTATGCCCTCACCGACGAGTCCTACGCCATCGTCTCCGCGCGTGCCGCTGCACACGATGGCCACCGCATGACAGCCTCCCGGATGCTTAGCATTCAGGTGGTCTGCCAACTCGCGTGGGTCCTTCCAGGGAATCATTGGCGCCCTCGCTGGGTGCTGCCCTCCCCGACACCATCACCGGCATGGATTTTCGCTCTCACGGCTCTGTTCCTCGTTCTCGCGTGGGAATCTTTTCGCATCTCACAGAGATGTCTCGCTCCCCTCAGCGCCGGACTGTTTGCCGTCGCTTTCGCGCTACTGCTGCCTGGCCAGATGTTGGTGCTCGCTTTGGTGTGCTATTTCTGTCTGCTTCTTGTCCGCTTTCTCTCCCCGCGTATCGACGCCCTACTCCATACCGATCTAGATAAGGCTCGACGCTGATGGGGCTCCCGGAGGGTGTTTCACTGCTCAATACGGTAGGTATATTGGCCGCAGTCGGAATCGTCACTGTGATGTTACGGCAATTACCGTTCTCCGCGCTCCGATTACTCAAGGGGAGCAACCTGGTGGGCATGCTAGGTATGACGATGCCCGTCGGCGTGATGACCGTTCTGGTGGTGTACACAATTGCCCATCAAACCGCGGAGCCTGGGGGCATCTGGTCCAGCCTCATTGCCTCTGCCGTAACGCTGGCGGTGCATTGGTGGCGCCGCAGCGCCGCGCTCTCCATCGTTGCCGGGACTGTGTGCTACATGGTGATTGTCAATCTTATTGTGAGTTAGAAATCGGGAAACTTCTGGAGGGCCTCTTGCCAGAGGCCCTCAAATTCGTCTTTGCTGAGTATTGTCGCTGAAATATCGGGCATGTCAGCATAGGTATCCGGGTGGGGAACAAACTCTTGTGGCAAGGCACTCATCCCCCGACTATGCTGCCCCTGGGCCAAGCCTGTGATGGACGAGCCATCCCCCAATTCAATGATGCGCTGCATGGCGCATAGCGATGGTGAGTCCGTGGGACGCACCTCAGCAACATGCGCTAATGGTGGCGCATCGGGGGCGATCAGATCGATGCGGACGTACATATCTTCCTGTGCCATGCCCTACAGTGTGCGTCCACTCCCCTACCTCACGCAACTAGCGGGGCACGGCCTCTTGGTGGTCATCGCGCGCGTAGCGGGCAGAAAGCCACGCGCACATGATGAGCTGCACTTGGTGAAATCATGAGCGGAAGAATAAGCAGACCAACGTTGCTGGACCCGAAGATCACTGCTGCCATTGGTAGTCCTGTGGCAAGTGATTTTTTTGTCCCGCAGAACTGTATGGCAATCATGTCTTCACGATTGAAGCCGCATCGCAGCGCAATGAATCGTGTGAGCCACAGCATGAGCGCCACCAGGATGATAGAGAATGCGGTGAGTATGACGACGTCGATAATACTCACCTGGTGCCAGATGCCAGCGACAATTCCGGCTGAAAAGGCGGAATATACGACCATGGCGATGGACCCTCGATCAACAGTTTTGGTCCATTGTGCACTGGCGGTGTCCTTGACCCATCGGCGTGCCAACTGTCCGACAATAAACGGTAAGAGAAGCTGTATGGCGATATCTGCAAAGACGGAGCCGTCAATCTTTATTCCACTCCCCGAGGACATGAGGAGCATGACCAACGCGGGAGTGGCCACCACACCCACCAGATTCGACGCTGAGGCGCTGACAATGGCTCCCGCGACGTTTCCCCCAGCGACGGAAGTAAACGCCACAGACGACTGCACAGTGGACGGTACGAGAGTGAGGTACAAGATGCCCAGGTATATGTCCGACGAGAGGACTGCCGTTGCGGGGTCGGAGCGCGATGCCGATAAGCGGGAAATACGACGAAGGTGAACGCCAGGATTATCAGGTGCAGCCGCCAGTGTTTGAGGCCGGTCAGCGCTTCTTTTGTGGACAGGCGTGCGCCATAAAGAAAGAACAATAAGGCGATGGCGATCTTTGGTGGCTACGGAAAACCACTCGGCAAAGTCTCCTCGCGCGGGGAAAAAAACGTTGCGAGGAGGACTGCGAGAAGGATAAGCGTGATCAGCGGGTCGGGCCGCTTGTTTGGCAGTTTAGGGCGTGGTAGAGACATGTCTCCAGTCTAAGACGCTGCGCCATGCCAAAGCGATGTTTCACGTGAAACATCGCTTGTTTCGGGTTACAGCTCTGGGGTGAGCTTATTGTTGCCGTCGGTTTTGAGCTTTGCTTCCTTCAGCCCCTGCCCGCGATGGTCCCGAAACGGGAGCGCCGTCAGTGATGCTAAAGACGGAATTATGGTTGGTGCATGTCACCGTGTCGCCATTGACTTGGCTGATCTTTGCGCCTTGATGTGGGCATGTCGCGGAGTAGGCGTGATAGACGCCCGAGGTCGGCTGGGTGATAATGAAGTTTCCGACAATAATGGCGCTGCCGACAGGAACGTCCTTTGCGTCAATTGTCTGTTTCGGAGGGACGCAGGCGGCGAGGAGTGCGCCTGCGAATGTTGTTGCAGTTCCAATAAGAAAAAGTCGACGGTTGCATGTATGAGGCTCCATGGTGTCAGTATATCATACTGAGAGTTACTATCATATTGACAGTTGCTCTCTACGGCGCAATTGTCACAGTGACTGTGTGCTGGCATCCGGTTCATAGGCATAAAAAATGGCGATGTTTCACGTGAAACATCGCCACAAACGAGGCTATCGTCGCGTGGCCGCTTTCATGTTCGCCACAAACTCACGTAGCTCAGTTTTCAGCGCGTCAATGTCATCGACCGTGCGCCTCTCCCCCGGCGAATCGGAACAGTGTCGTGCAATCAGGGCTGTCACCGCCGAGCCTGAAATAGCCCCAGCAGCACCCGCCGCAACGGCATCCGCAACGTGCGTGGGTGTGGAGATGCCAAAGCCTAGGAGGGGTGGAACGCCGCCAAACCGCTTGAGATTGGCTACGACGTCTGTAAGTCCATCCGTGGAGGATTCCCACTCCGCCCCAGTGACGCCCACGCGAGACACCGCGTAAATATATCCCCGCGAATGCCGGGCGACGCCCGCGAGTGTTTCCTCAGAGGCGTGTGGCGGGGCAATGAAGATCTGGTCCACGCCCGCGGCCTCGGCGGCTGCAGCGAAAGGCGCCCCCTCGCGGACAGGGACGTCAGGCAATAGGACGGAATCGGCACCGGCCTGGGCGACATCGGCGTAGAAACGATCCATGCCGCGCGCAAAGGCAACATTGCCGTAGATGAGGAGTCCGATGGGTAGCTCAGGCCACGTGGAACGAATCCGTGCAACCAGAGAGAGTGCCTGATCAACGGTGACCCCCGCGTCCAGTGCACGGATGTGGGCTGCCTGAATCGTGGGGCCGTCGGCAACCGGATCGGAGAAGGGAATGCCGAGTTCCAGGGCGTCGGCACCGCCTTCAACGAGGCTGGTGATGATCTCAAAGGATGTGTCCAGGTCGGGGTCTCCCAACATGACGAAAGGCACGAACGCGCCCTCGTTAGCCTCGGTTAGGTCGGGAAAACAGGTGATCGTAACGGCTGCTCATCGGTGGGTGTCCTTTACAACGTACTCGGGGTGCTCCGCCAAGGTGCGGCGAATGTGGTCAACGTCTTTGTCGCCTCTACCGGACAGAGACACCAGGATGGTGATGTGCTCCCCCGCTTCCTCAGCGAGCGCAGCCCGTTTCAGCGCGTATGCCAGTGCGTGGCTGGACTCTAGCGCGGGGATAATTCCTTCGTGCCTGCTGAGCAGCTGGAAAGCTTCAAGTGCCTCCGCATCGGTGATGCCCACGTACTGCGCGCGTCCGGTTGCGTGCAGGTGGGCGTGCTGAGGACCGACGCCCGGATAGTCCAGACCAGCGGAAATGGAATAGGATTCCTCGACTTGACCGTCGGAGGTGCGCATCAGGTAGGACCTGGCACCGTGAAGGATGCCGATGTGCCCCTCGTAGATGGGAGCGCCGTGCTTGCCGGAGTCAAGCCCCTCCCCTGCTGGCTCGACACCAACAAGCTCAACGGAAGGTTCGTCGATGAACTCGGCGAACATACCGATGGCATTGGACCCACCACCAACGCAGGCGGTAACCACATCGGGCAGTCCGCCGGTGCGTTCTAGCATTTGCGCTTTGGCTTCTTCGGAAATGACGCGATGAAATTCGCGCACGATGGTGGGAAATGGGTGTGGACCAGCTGCGGTTCCCCAGGAGGTAATGGGATTCGTGAAAAGTGGCGGTCCAGTCACGCAGCGCCTCATTGACGGCGTCTTTGAGGGTTCCTGACCCGGAGTTTACGGGAATCACCCGTGCCCCCATCAGCTCCATGCGGTACACGTTGGGTTGTTGCCTAGCGACGTCCTCGGTGCCCATGTAGATCACGCAGTCCAAGCCCAACAGTGCGCAGGCGAGGGCGGTTGCGGTTCCGTGCTGACCGGCACCGGTTTCCGCAATGATGCGCGTCTTGCCCATGCGTTTTGCTAGCAGCGCCTGCCCGAGTACCTGGTTTGTTTTGTGCGCCCCGCCGTGAACGAGATCTTCGCGCTTTAAGAAGATACGGGCGTACCCCTTGCCTTTTCCAGGCAACGGAAGATTGGAGCATTCGGTGAGGGGGGTGGGCCGCCCCAGATAGTCGCGGAGGTACCCGGCGAGTTCTTCGCGGAAGCCTGGGTCGTCCATGGCCTCGACAAAGGCGCGTTCCAGCTGGTCGAGTGCCGGAATAAGGAGTTCGGGGACGTACTGCCCGCCGAATTCCCCGAAGTAGGCTGGCAGGAGTGTGTGTCCGCCGTTGTGGTCAATGGCGTGGGACTGTTCAGGCATGATGCTCTCCGATTTGTTGAAACACATCCATGATGGCTGCGGGATTTTTACGGTGGGCGTAGGGGCTGTCTGCGTCGGCTGAATACTCGACACCGGAGTTGAGGTCCAGACCTGCACAGCCGACGGCCAGCGCTGCGCGTGCATTGCTGGGGCTGATGCCGCCGGCAAGAAGACTTGTGCTTGTCACTTCGTCGGGAATGAGGCTCCAGTCGAATGGTTCTCCTGTTCCACCGTCGCCAGCGTCAAGAACCAGGCGATCCACCAGTGGAAACAGCTCTAGGGCCACTGAAACGCCCTGTGGCGAGCTCATAGACACCGCTCGCCACATCTCCACACTTCGTGGATTTCGGCGCGCACAGAGGCTATGAGCGCCTTTTCCTCGTCGATGGTGTCTTGAAGTGACGCATGGATTTGCACGGCCGCAACTCCCGGGAGGCATAGTTCTGCGTATCCAGATGTCCGTCGACTTACCGCCACATACTTCAGTCCCGGTTCTCCCGCCATGATTTCTTTCGATGTTTCACGTGAAACATTGCGCGGAGATGCGTCCTCAAAGATGAGGCCCCCATACACGGAGCCGGCAGCGCGTGCGGCTTGAGCGGCCGCTGGACTCTGCAGCCCGCATACTTTGTTGTGCCCGTAGACGAGCTCGCGGCATGCCAAGTCAATGTCTGGCTGCGAGGTTAGCTGCGATCCAACTAGGAAACCGTTCACCATTCCGCCCAGCATGCGTACGGTGGCGTGATCGCGGATTCCTGATTCGGCAATCAGGGCAACATCTTCAGGAACCAGCGGTGCTAACTCGGCGGTACGGCTCAGATCAATGGACAGATCGTGCAGGTTTCGGTGGTTAATCCCGATAATGCGCGCCCCCAGACGCAGCGCTCGGTGCACCTCCTCGGCATCGATGGCCTCGGTCAAGACGTCCATGCCCAGGCGAGTGGCTTCTGCAGACAACGCAGAATACTCTTCATCGTCCAATACCGATAGCATCAGCAGCACCGCATCAGCGCCGAAGTAGCGTGCAGCGTGGATCTGCACGGCGTCGATAATAAAGTCCTTGCACAGCACAGGAAGATGCGTGCTTGCGGCGACGGTTGCTAGGTGGTCATAGTCCCCGCCGAAGCGGTCCGGCTCGCACAGCACCGAAATGCCTGCAGCGTATCGCGAGTATATGCGGGCGATGTCGCCCGGATGGTAGTCGGCGCGAATGAGGCCCAGCGATGGCGAGGCGGATTTGCACTCCATAATGAAACGCCCCTCTCCCCTGCTGCCCAGAGAGTCGTACAGACTGCGTGTCGACGCCGCGAGAGTCGCCGGATCCACGTGGGCTATCCGTCGCTGGATGTCAGCGAGGTGCCCCCGCCGCGCCGTCACAATGGACTCCAAAACAGTCGGCATGTCACCCATAGTTGGCCTCCTCGTGGGTTGCAAGCCATTTCGTCACAGTGCCGTCATTCATGAGGGCTTGGGCTAGGGCTGTTCCTTCAGCAAAATCGTCCACGCGACCATGCAGATAGAACATCGCTGCGGCATTGACGGCAAGGGCATCGCGGTGCGCCTCCGAACCGGAACCGGCGAACGCGGCACGCAGCAAGGCAGCGTTGTCGGCCCCATCACCGCCCCGGAGCGCGGATAATGGATGCTCTGACACGCCAAGATCGGCGGGCGTGACCTGGTAGCTCGTGATAGCACCGTCGCGTAGTTCCCACACCTGAGTGGGACCGTGCACAGCAAACTCGTCAGTCCCCGATCCATGAACGACAAGAGCGCGTTCCCGGCCCAGTTCTTTCATCACCTGGATCAGCGGCTCTCCCAGGCTAGGACGGTTCACACCCATGACTTGCAACGCCGGACGGGCTGGACTGAGCAGCGGACCGAGAATATTAAACAACGTCGGAACCTTTAGCGCCTTACGCACAGGCATGACGTGGGCAATCGCTGGATGATAGGCGGGCGCGAACAGGAACGTAAAATTCGATGCCCGGACTTGCCTCTCCGCACGATCCACATCAAGATCAAGTGGAATGTTGAGGGCTTCTAACACGTCGGCGGACCCAGATTTGGAGCTCACCGAACGGTTGCCGTGTTTGACCACCATGCAGCCTCCCGCTGCTGTGATTAACGACGCCCCGGTGGAAATGTTGATGGTATTCGCTCCATCGCCGCCGGTCCCCGCTGTATCCAGCACATCGTGTCCAGTGATGGGAAAAGGACGGGCGGCTTTGAGAAATGCCTGCGCAGCGCCCGTAATGTCGGCTGCTGTTTCTCCGCGGGTGCGAATAGTCGCCAAAAGCGCGGCGATGTGGACATCATCGTAATCGCCCACGGTAAGCGGCATAAACACATCGTGGGCCTCCTCCACGGTGGGATGAGGATTATCCAAATAGGCGCGAAGCCTGTCCAAAGTTTGTTCGTCCGACATGGTTACTTCTCCTTCGCAGATGCGGATAGCAGCAGTTCAAGACTGCGATTCAGAATATGTGGTCCCGAGGGGCTGAGTACTGATTCCGGATGAAACTGCAGCCCAAGCGCCAGATTATCGCGGGTCAGGCCGCCATAGTCACCTCGCCCGCGTCAGATTGGCAGTTGCCAAGGCTGACGAATTCCTTGGGCACATCAACGCACCCCAGCGAGTGATAGCGTGCGACGGGTACCCTGCGACCGGAGTTTTGGGTATCGCCATCGGGAACATCAACAGTTAGTCCAGCAAAAAGGGGGCTGGCCGCGCCCTCGTCAGTGAGTGTCATGATGTCGGTGACACCGTGCATTGGTCCACAAGGAGCCACAACGCCACCGAAATGCTCTAAGAGCGCCTGGAAACCGAGGCAGATGCCAAGGATGGGCACAGTGCCTATCGCGGTGTCGATAAGCTGCATCATGTGCCCAGCATCGCGTGGGTGCCCAGGTCCGGGGGAAAGACAGATGACATCTGGGTTCGCCGCCATAACGTGCTCAGGGGGCACCGTGTTGCGGAACACGGTGCAACGAACACCGGCGACAGCGAATGCATCGACGAGGTTGTAGACAAAGGAATCGTGGTTATCAATCAAAACGACGTGTGTACTCATCGCTGGACCTCCAATCGTGCACCCGCAGCCGTGGCGATGGCATGCAGGACGGCATATGCCTTGTGCAGGGATTCATCGGCTTCGGACTGCGGTTGCGAATCACGCACTACGCCCGCGCCAGCTTGAACTATGGCTACTCCCTTGGACACAAAGGCCGAGCGGATAACAATGCACGTGTCCATGTCTCCGTTTCCGCGTAGATAGCCGACCGCTCCCCCATAGGAACCGCGACGCGTGCCCTCTGCCTCTCGCAGCAGCTCCGTCGCGCGGATTTTAGGCGCACCCGTCAGCGTTCCCCATGTTCATGCAGGCGCGGTACGCATCCAAAGCGTCCAGATCGGGCGCTAGTTCGGCGCTCACGCGACTGACCAGGTGCATGACACGTGAGTACCGGTCCACCTGCAGAAGCTCCTCCACGCGCCGCGTGGCGGGAATGGCCACTCTCGCCAGATCGTTGCGCGCGAGGTCCACCAACATGGTGTGTTCCGAAATTTCCTTGGCGTCCGTGCGAAGTTCCAGTTCTGCGCGAATATCCAGTTCATGGTTCACGCTGCCGTCGGGGTTCAAGCCGCGTGGCCGCGTTCCGGCGATGGGATACAGCTCCACAATCCGGGTGTCGGCGGTGAACTTCAGGTTTGACTCTGGCGACGCCCCAAAAAGTTCGTAGGTCTCCCCCGCCGACTGTCCGCGAACGTAGAACATATAGGGGCTCGGGTTATGCTCCTTGAGCTGCTGGTACGCGGCAAAAGCATCGGGACATGGCATGGTGAAGCTGCGCGCGGGCACAACCTGATAGATGTCTCCGTTGTGGATATGCGCCTGGAGGTTCGTGACCATCGCTCGGTAATCGGCGTCGGGAATGCTCGCTGTGGCGACGATGGTTTCACGTGAAACCATCGATTTTTCCGGCTGAGTCTCATAATCGTTGCACAACGCAGCCAGACGATCCAGCTCGGCATCAAGCTTGTCGACACCGCTCCCATCTGCAACAACTCCTGCGAGTAGCGCACTCTGTGCTTGGTGATCAATGCTGAGCACAACTTCCGCGAGCAAGAACTGATAGTCGGGATACGTATTGCCCGAGTCCTCGACGCTAGGAAGATCCTCGAAGCTAGCCAAATGGTCAAACGCGATACCGCCCGCCAAAAAAGGAAGTGAGGCATCCTCGGTGAGGTAACCAGCATCGGTCTGGAGTCGACGCAGCGGTTCGACGGAACTCAGCGCTGTGAGTCGTTCGCGCTCGTCTACTGCGGTGGACACTGGAAAATGAAAGACGGTTTCTTCTGATGTTTCACGTGAAACATCAGAAGAAAGCTGTTCCGCGAGGCGCTGTACAATCGCCACGCCCGATGGTGTTAGTGGTTCGGCGGTGACATCGTTATGGTTGCACGTGACGCGAACCGAACCGCGCAACACCATGACCGAATGCAGGCCCTCTTTTGAGGCAATATCGGCGCTTTCAAGAAGCACTGCGTCGTCTGCGACTGTGCCGCCTAAGTGAGCAAACAAGCGTGCTGCGTTTTCGTGATAGCGCACAGCACGCGTACGAACATGTGGTGAAAAAGTCATAGGCCTCTAACCCTCAACTGTGTCGTCGGAATCGGTTCGTGAAAGCTCGGCGATGACATCGGCAACGTGAAGATCTTGTACCGGATGCTCCATAGGGTCGGTGGCTGCAAGATCGCCGAGCAAGGCACGAACATAGTTGACATCCTTATCGCCACGACCGGACAAGTTCACCAGGATGGTGGTCTCCTCGCCCGTTTCCTCCGCAATGTCTGCAAGTTTGAGTGCGTAGGCCAGCGCATGGCTTGATTCTAGGGCGGGAATGATGCCTTCGTGGCGGCTCAGCAGGCGGAACGCTTGCAGCGCTTCAGCGTCAGTGATGCCGACATATTGAGCCCGTCCCGATTCAAGAAGATAGGCATGCTCTGGACCCACGCCCGGATAATCAAGTCCGGCTGATACCGAATGGGAATGCAACACCTCATCCCCCTCCCCCAGCATGACATAGGAGCGCGAACCATGCAGGATACCCGCCCGACCCCGATTAAGTGGGGCACCATGTTTGCCTGAATCAAGCCCCTCACCTGCTGGTTCTACGCCAACAAGCTTCACCTCGGAGTTTCCGGGCTTATCGGTCAAGTAGTCGGCGAATGCGCCGATGGCGTTGGAACCGCCGCCCACGCACGCCACCACGACGTCGGGAAGCGCACCGGTTCGTTCCATCATCTGCTCGCGTGATTCCCGCGAGATGACGGCCTGGAATTCTTTCACCAGCGTCGGGAATGGGTGCGGTCCGGCAGCCGTGCCAGGAGGTAGTGCGTGTCTTTGTAGCTGTTTACCCAGTCCATGAGTGCTACGTCAATGGCGTTTTCAAGACCGTTACCGTTTGCTTTTTCCACCGGGACAACCTCGGCCCCCATGAGCCGCATGCGATATACATTGGGTTGCTGCCTAGCGACGTCCCGAGCGCCCATGTATATGGTGCATTTCATGCCAAACAAGGCAGCTACCATGGCTGTGGCTGTGCCATGCTGTCCAGCGCCGGTTTCTGCAATCAGCCTGGTTTTCCCCAGACGTTTGGCAAGAAGTGCTTGGGCGATTACCTGGTTGCCTTTGTGCGCACCGCCGTGCACCAAGTCTTCGCGCTTGAGGAAGATGCGTGCTTTTCCCTTACCGTGGCCTTCTAGGGGCAGGTTGGCACATTCGGTGATGGGCGTGGGCCTTCCCAGATAGTCCACGTAAAGATTGACGAGTTCTTCCGCGAATGTCGGGTCATTTATTGCATCGACATACGCTTGCTCTAGTTCATCCAGGACCGGATACAACATGTCTGGGACGTACTGTCCGCCGAATTCGCCAAAGTAGGCGTTGAGGAGAGTGTCGCGGTGCGGATGAGACATCTAAGGGCCTTTCGTAGGAGGGTGGTTACACGCTTTCCTCTGAGGCGGGCCTTGATTGTCTGTAGATAAAACAATGGCCCGGACGCCTAGAAGAGAAGCGTGCGAGCCATGGGTTGAGGGGTTGTGAGTGCTGCTATTGTGGCTCGCTTACTCAGCGCGCCACCACCATGAGGTGCCAAGGAACAGACAAGCATTCAACATGCCCTTAAGAGTAGCACTCTCCTGCCTGTGTCACATAATTTTATGCGCTCTGTTTTATCGTCACAAGTGACGTAATTGATAATGTAACGACGTAGCGCATTCATGCAATGCTGAGTTGCTTTTTAAAGCAACATTTGCGAGCGTCGCCTCAATCCTGCGCGCAGACCGTTAGCTATGATAGCTACTTCCGCGACTTCATGGATGAACACCACCTCCGCAAGACCAAGTACCCCGCAGAGGGCAAGCGGGGGCAAAGCAACAATAATCGCCAACGCTAACCCGATATTCACATTCATGATGCGCCGCGCGGCTCTCGCGTGGGCCATGGCCCGTGGAAGGAGCCGCAGATCGGTTCCGGTGAGCGCGACATCAGCTGAAGCCATCGCGGCGTCGGTACCCGTGGCGCCCATGGCAATGCCGACCGTTGCGGCGGCGAGTGCCGGGGCGTCGTTAATCCCGTCCCCTACCATGGCCCAGCGTCCATCAACGAACTGTGCCTTATCCTCTGGCAGAAGTTCAGCGTGAACCTCGTCGATTCCGACGGTGGTGGCAAGCGCTTTCCCCGCGTGCTTGTTGTCGCCAGTGAGCATCGCGGTGCGGATACCCATCGCGTGTAGTTCTTCAATCGCCCGAGCTGAAGATTCCCGCGCGGGATCGCCGATGCCCACAAGCCCCTTTACGGCGTCATCTTCGGCCACGACGACGACCGTGGCACCAGTTTGTTCAAGGTCGTGTGTTGTGTGCGCCCATTTTTCTTGAAGAAATGTGCAGGAACGGGGACTTTGGATTGTTATTGTTCTGGATTGCCCAGCTGAGTCAATAACCTCGGCTTTAATGCCTTGACCTGGGGTTTCGACGATGTTATGGGTTTCTAATAGCGGACCTTCGTGCGCGGCAACGATGGCCTGCGCCAAGGGATGTAGGCTGTGTTGTTCCACTGATGCGGCTAAGGCCACTGTGTCGGGGTCGCCAATAACGGTGGTGACCGTGGGGCGATTCGCGGTCAATGTACCGGTTTTATCAAAAGCCAGCCGATCAATAGCTCCTAAACGTTCAAAAGCGGAGCCCGAGGTGATGATCACGCCCCAGCGTGTAGCCGCTCCGATGGCAGAAATTACGGTTACAGGGACGGCAATAGCGATAGCGCAGGGCGATGCCGCGACAAGAACGATCAGCGCGCGAGTGATCCATGTGGCAGGATCGCCTAGAAACGAACCAATGACACCAACAAGAAGTGACAGGACCAGCACGCCTGGAATGAGGGGGCGGGCGATGCGGTCAGCCAGTCGTGCGCGTTCGCCCTGCTTGTTCTGTGCGTCTTCGACGAGGCGAACGATGGTGGTGATGGAATTATCGGTCCCTGGGCTGGTTGCTGTGATCTCGATGGGCGCGGCAAGGTTAATGCTCCCAGCGTGCACCTCATCACCTTCTGCAACGTCGCGCGGTAGGGATTCTCCGGTGATGGCAGCGGTATCAAGTGACGATGTTCCACGTGAAACATTGCCATCAGTGGGGGCGGCATCACCTGCCCGAAGCACAATCACATCCCCAGGAACGATGTCTGCCGATGTGATCTCCACTGTCTCCGCGCCTCGCCGAACTGTCGTCGTGGAGGGGATCAGTTCGTAGAGTGAACGCAAACTACTCCGTGCCTGGGCGAATGCCCGGTCTTCCAAGGTTTCCGCAATGGAAAACAGGAATGCTAGCGCTGCTGCTTCGGCGGTGTATCCGAGCATCACCGCGCCAATTGCGCTGATGGTCATCAGTAGGCCGATGCTCAAGCGTTGGCGGAGGCGACGTCCAGGCAGGACCAATCGCTTGAGTGCATCCGGTACAAAAGTGATGCCACCAGCAACGAGAGAGGCCCAGAAGAAGAGTTGGTGAACTGTCCCAGGCACCCGGCCCTCGGTGATCACGCCCAACACTAATAACAGCCCGGACAGGATGGGAAGGATGAGGGCGTTATCCCAGAATTGGTACCTAGCACCGTGAGTGTTCTCGGCTGGTGTGGAAGTGGTGCAACCGCAGGCATCGGACACGCATGCGTCGGACATGAAACATCATCAGCTTTCTCTGCAATGCCAGCGAGTTGCATTATAGCGCAACTCTTTCTCCTAGGTTGACGCTGGTCCCCAGCCCGCCGGACTACGGGAAGTTCCTGTGCTTGCGATTGTAATTAAATGCTCAAAACGCGGCTTCATGGCCGGCAGCTCGTCAACATGAAACCAACCGACTGCGACGCTCTCATCGTCGGCAACATGAGGAATAGACGATGTGCCGGGGACTACCGAACAGGCAAATGCGGTGTCCATGTAACTGGCAACGTCTCCATTGATATAGGTCAACGCGTCGATGGCTTGCACCCACAGCAGGCGGTCCACCTGAATCTGCAGCCCCGTTTCTTCCAAAGCTTCCCGCATGATAGCTGTGTCAGGCTGCTCGCTAGGCTCGCAGATGCCGGTTACAGGTGTCCAGTGGTGGTTATCACTGCGCTGCACCAGCAGGACTTCCTGCGCAGTCCCCTCCCCTCCCCCACCGTCACCGCTGCGGAGTATTACCCCTGTCACCCCGGGCAGCCATAGCTCGTCGTGTCCGATTTTCTTTCTCAGGTTAAGGATGAACTGTGGTGTTCCCATGCTGACGATCATCGCCTTTCGCAGCGGCCTTACGTACGGCATCTAAGTCTACGCTGCCAAAGGACTCACCTGCTGCGAAGGCATCGGAGCCGCCTTCACACGCCCCGTTGAGTGAACAGGAACCACAGCCGCCGCTCACGCCGCAATCCACGCTGGGGTCATGGGCATCGGAGGCAGCTGTGGAGGACGCCGATGCGTCGGAAGCCCCTGAAGAGCAGCAATCGCAGCCGGAATCGGAGGCTGCTTCGGCAGTGGCGCGGGCGTCGATAAGCGCGACGGCATGTGCGCCCATGCCGGCACCCATGCCCAAAAGCGCGAGGGAGCCGACAACAGCGAGTGCGACGACCAGCCACATCCACCCGCTAGCACCGAACGAAAGTATGCCGCCAAGGGCGAGGACGACGCCGCTGACTGTCCAGAGCGGTCCGGCGATGCGGTGTGCGGTGTCCCACAGTTCCTTGGTTTTACGGACTTCCGGTACGCGAATGCCTATCACGCCGTTTCCTGGCAATTTTCCAGCCCACCCGAGGCCGCCAACAATGATGAAGAGTGCGGCGAGAATCAACAGTAGCGCGGTCACGGCAATCATAAGCGCAAGTGTAGTCGGGTGGGGTGATGTTGCGAATTTATGGTCGAAAAATGCCAGGATATGCTTGTGCTTGACGACGTCTCGGTGGTCAATCCCTCAACCACAGCCACTGCTATTGTCGGCCCCACCCCTGTCTGGTGGACATTCTTACCGAAAAACATGCCGCGACTGTTTTTCGCCCCCAACGCAGTAGTTTTAGACGATCCGGCAGTCGGAACACCCGTTGTTGTTAGGTATAGGCGTTCGTGACCAATGCTGAAAGCTGTTACCTTATAAACAGTTTATGCACCGTAGTGACCCCGGTCCCATCCGGGGTCCGAACCTAGGGAAGAACGTATGGATCTTCGACGACTCTCCTCCTCGCTGCTTTTTCGCATTGTCGTAGCAATTATCTCCGGCATCGTATGCAGCTTATTTTTCCCCGACTGGCTGGGGCGCGTTTTCGCCACCTTCAACGGTCTGTTCGGAAATTTCCTTGGATTTTTCATCCCCGTCTTGATTTTCGCCCTGATCACCCCGGCCATCGCCGGGATTGGTAAAGGTGCGGGAAAATGGCTGGCCATCACCACGGCCATCGCCTATGCTTCCACTATTTTCGCTGGACTCATGGCCTATCTTTCCGCATCCGCTCTCTACCCACGATTACTGGCAGGGCAAGGTATGGTCGCTGCGGCGGATGTGGAAAAAGGCGCCCTGAGCCCCTACTTCAAAATTGACATGGAACCACCCATGGGCGTGATGACGGCTCTTCTCCTTGCCTTTACTATTGGCGTGGCCATGACTGCTGTGCGCAGCGATACGCTCTTTGCAGGGGTGCGTGACCTGGAACGCGTGGTCATGCACGTCATCACTAAGTTTATTATCCCGCTTTTGCCGATCTTCATCTTCGGCATGTTCCTGTCCATGGGGATGAACGGAAACCTTCTGCAGATCCTAAGTGCTTTTGCCCGAGTGCTCGTGCTGGCGGTGGTGCTCACCGTCGTGCTGCTGCTCATACAGTTCGTTATTGCAGGCAGTATCGCAGGTAAAAACCCCTTCGTGGCGCTGAAGAACATGCTGCCCGCCTATGTCACCGCGCTGGGTACCTCCTCCTCCGCCGCTACCATTCCCGTCACCTACGACTGTGCTAAGCGCAACAACGTCGCGCCGTCCGTCGCAGGCTTCACTGTTCCCCTCTGCGCCACCACGCACCTGGCCGGCTCCATGCTCAAGATTGGTCTCTTTGCTTTTGCGATCACGTACATGGCGGACATTGAGCTGACACCAGGCAAGGCCATCGGGTTCATCTTCATGCTGGGCATCACCATGGTCGCCGCACCGGGCGTACCTGGTGGTGCGATTATGGCAGCTGTGGGCTTGCTGTCCTCCATGCTGGGATTTACGAACGACCAAGTGGGGCTCATGATTGCCGCGTACATCGCCATCGACTCTTTCGGCACGGCATGTAACGTGACCGGCGACGGCGCTATTGCCCTTGTGGTTAATAAACTTGCGAAGGGCCAGATCTCTCGTGCTGAGCTGGTCGATGTGCAAAGTAGCCGCGACGACATCATTGAGGAGTAGGACGCTGGCAATTTATTAGTGGCACCATAAAACTCTCAGGAAAACCTCATCTTGAATCTATGTTTTCAGGATGAGGTTTTTGTATGCTCTTGACCATGGTGGATGCTGACGGCACGCCATACCGACGATTCAGTAATTTCAAATTATAGCTCTGAACTGCGCATTTTGTAGGCCAATGATGGGGGTAGCGCAGGTATCGAAAGTGATAATTATGACCTGCACGTTTCTGGCTGCGGGGGTAAAGCCCAGCAAGATGTTTATATGTCAGCTTTGCAAAAAGAAAGAAAAGTATAAGACTGTAAGAGACGAAAATTAAGAAAATTCCTATGTGATGCCGGGTCGCTGACATAGTGGATGTCAACGGGGTGGCTGCTTCCGCAGCCAGTTGCGATACCGCATAGGGGTAAACGGAATTGTAAAGAAAGGCGCATCACGGTGCGTGACCACAATCACCACAATCAGGGCAAGGGATGCCTGCGTAACACCAGGCAAACATGCCGCCGTGTGCTCTCTTCGGTATCCGCGCTTATTGCAGCTGCAACGTTTGTTGTGGGGACTACTACGCATCCAGTTGTTGCTGACGCAAGTCCTGCAGAGAAAGCGCCATACGATGCGTCAGCACCGCAAGTTCCCACTTCCCCCGACAGCAAGAAGGAACCGATTTCGCCCGCCAGTAACCCGGAAGCAGCCAAAGTAGCATCACTCGTTGCCGAGACTGCCACGGACTTTGATGGGGCAAACACCTCGAAACAAGCCGATCCTCACGCTAAGGAAGCAGATAACTCCATTGCTAAGACCATCCGTGCCATTCCGCGATGTGGTTTGCGTACCGCACTGGTCTTTGACGTATCCCAATCCATTGGGCAGCAAGGACTCGCAGCCAGCAAAGAGGCGGGTAAAACCGTGGTGGACATCCTCTCTGGAACCTCCACAACGCTCAGCATCATGAACTTTGCCACTGAGGCACCTGGTGATGTCAACGCCGAGGTGATCAACGCGAAAATGGACTCCAACCAGGACGTCAACAACGCGAAACAAACCTTAGACAGGCTCACTCTACCCGGGGACCGTGATTACAGGCGAGGCGGAACCAACTGGAGTGATGCGCTCAAACGGCTATCAGAGGCAGCCGATAATGGTGAAAGTACGACGTCGTGTACTTCATCACCGATGGTAGGCCAACTGCGCCATTTGGATGGGGTGTGGTCACCAATGACTATGACGTGATTTGGGCCCAATACTATGCAGAACAACTGCGCAGCAAAGGAACCTATGTGGTGGGCGTGGGTGTAGGATTCCGCGCTGACAGCAGCGATCGTGTGGAAATACACCCCAATCCCGAATACGGCCAGAGCATTGAAGGCGCAGCATGGGAAACCACGTACAAATACCGTCACCGTGAGAGCTATGCGGCAACCGTCGACTTCCCAGGTGTTGAGCGCGAATACTATAACGACTACGTTCTTTACGTGGCTAGCCAGCTGAAACTGCTGGAAACCATCAGCCAAGATCGCATTATCCTGCCCAACGGGTTTGAGCATCTTCGCGAGGAGTTGAGGAAATCCTTCGCAGGCTGTGGTGCCAAGTTGGTGATCAAAAAGGAACTTGTTGATGCAAGCGGTAAGGTCTTGCACAACAGCAAAGACATCACTACCCCTGGTCTTTCTGGGGCGGGTTTCGAATTTACTTCCCAGTTGTACAAGACACGCCGAGGCGGTGTCGAAAAAGTGCTGGGGCCGCAGGCAACAACCGATGATGACGGCATCGCAACGCTGACCATGCCAACCCTACGTGGGCGAGAGGGGTTTGAGCCGGGGACAATTGAAGTATCAGAAAACCTGCAGAATAAACCCGGGTGGAGCCTTTTCCTCAACGGTAAGCAGCGTAAAGCCGCAGTGTGTACGGCGAAAGACGTGCACGGGACGTCGAAAACCGTGGTTGATGGAGTGCCACCGGCGCGCATGGACAACAACACCATCTATGTTGAGCAAAACCCCAGTGCTAACGGGCTGACTGTTCGCAACGCTAACCATCTGGACACCGTGGAGTGTACGTTCAAAAACGTTGTGCCCGCCGCTGACTTTGTGGTGAACAAAGAAAAAATAAGTGAACCGATTGCACTCACCGGTGAGAAGGATCAACGCATCACCGCAGAATACCGTGTGAAAGTTCGTAATAATGCCAGTCACCAGGCGCAACCTGGCGACATTCTCGAAGCGCCGCAAGCTTTCCCTGGCATGAACATAGCTGAAGTGCATGTTTCTGGTGAACTGGTCACGGAGCAGAACATGAGACTTGCTCAAGAAGGCAACTCGTGGCTGATCCCGCACGACAAGATGCAGCCTATCGGTGCTCACACCGAACGGTCCATGACGGTAGCGGTGACGTATGTGGTTACCGACCCTGACGCGACCGTCCGTAATGAAAAGGACACTGACGTGTCGCTCCAGTTCTAACCACGAGGGTGTTGGTTTGGTCAACACAGTGGCGCTGCGCAGCGACAAAGACCATCGTGACAAGTGGAAAAACGCCTGCGTTGACCTGAAGGCTCCCCACAATGCGGCGTTTACCCTCAGTAAGAAAGCCGTGTACAGCCCCGTGGTAGTCACTGGTGCGGCCAATCAGGAGTTAACCGCTACCTACGAAGTTGCTGTAAAAAACGATTCCGCATTTACTGCGACGCCGCAGGACATCGTCGAAGAACCCACCACCCTTTCCGGTATGAACGTGATCGGCATGGTTGTTTCTGGAGATCTGGTGACCAACCCCGCTGGGCTACGTAAAGAGAAGACAGGTTCCTGGCGTCTTGCGAAGGCTGACATGAAGAAGATCCAGCCACAGCAGACAGCAACGATGCGTGTAGAGGTTCGCTACCGCGTCGCCGATCCGAAAGCTACCCGTGACGTTCGTGACCACCATCAATGCGTTGATGGAAGCATGGATAAAGGGTTGGTTAACCAGGTGAAATTTGCTTCAGGCGATGCACGCAAAGATGTCAAGGGCGCTAAAGTCGCGACCGAGGAGAAAACCGCATCAGCCTGCGTCAGTGTGGCAATGCCGGAACTGACCGTAGATAAAGAGGTGTACACCCAGAAGGCATACACCAAGGAACAGGCGTACCCCCTCGCCCCGACCGCCAAGGAAGTGCAGTTCACCTACCGCTTCGGCACTGGTTCGTACCCGCTAGACACCATTGACATCAGCGATGTTGTCATGGATGTCAACACTGGTGCGCACACCGACCAGCACTTAACCCTTGGCACCCTGCAGTGCACCGGAGCCACAGTAATTCCTGGTTCTGGTACGCGTAACGACGCCCCGCGCCTCGCGGTGGACAAGAACCATCACGGTGAGATTGTGTGCCGCACCACCGTCACTGATCCAAAGGCTATTCCAGCTACAGGTGCGTACACGCACACGCAGATCAACGCGCAGGCGCACTACACCGTACCCGCCTATCAAGCTACCGCGCCTGAGCAGGCACAACCGTTGACTGGAAGTGCCAGTGCGTGGGTGTTTAAGTTTCCCGCCATGGTTGGCGAAATGCCGCGGTCCGGTGGATTCGGGCCCGGCGGGTACATCGGTGCCGGAATGTTCACGGTGCTCCTCGCTGCGGGTCTCGCGGGAATTGTCTTCAGACGACAACGCACAACTGAATAAGTAGTAATAAAACGCAACAAACGAAAGGTACGCATCATGAACGATCCGCGCCCTCGGTGCAACAGTGAATGAAACACCTGGCACCTACAAACAGTGAGCACTTATAACACCATCGTCATCCTATCCAGGAAGAGCTTTCCATGAACATCTTCAAAAAAGAGCCTCGTCGCTGCCGTTGCCACCGGCGTTATCCTCACCAGTACTGGCATCGGCATGGGTGTTGCCGTGGCAACCCCCGGTGCAACAAAGAGCGTCCCAGGTGCGTCCAGCAGCATACCCAACGCTCCGGTAGGAACCATCAACAAGACCGCCCCCACCTCACTGACCATTCACAAGTTCTCCAAGAACAACGTGGGCACCGAGCGTGACAATGGTTTGCGTCGCGATAACGTCAACGGTCTGGGCGAGCCCCTCCGTAACGCCGTGTTCCAGGTTCAGAAGGTTAACAATATCGACCTCACCACCAACGAAGGCTGGTTGGCTGCAGAAAAAGTTGTTAAAACCGGGAGCAACGACCTCGGCCCCGCCGTGACCAAACCGACCGGAGCTAATGGCGAAGCCGTATTCGATGGCTTGGCTGTTGGTCTGTACAAGGTAACAGAAATTTCCGCCCCGCTGGGCTATGAATCCGTGGAACGTGAATTCTACGTCACGCTGCCTCTGACCAACCCAAACACCAAGAACACGTGGGAATACAACGTTCACGTCTACCCGAAGAATAAGCCCGTCGAAGACGTGATTACCAAGACGGTTCAGGACCAAGGTAAAAATGTTGGTGACCGCATCGGGTACACCATCACTTCCAAGATTCCCGAGTCCCAGAAACTCGCATCCTACAAGGTCGCCGACGTGTATGACCCGGCGCGTCTCACCGATGGTCACATCAAGTCCGTGAAACTGGCTGACAACTCGGTGACCTTCAACGAAGGCGTTGACTACGCCGTGCGTCAAGAAAATGCTGCCGGCAAAGCAAAGCTGGTCATTGATTTCACTGCCGCTGGTTTGGCAAAGATTTCGAATCTTCCGGCCCAAAAGCGCAAGCTGGTGACGGTGGCTGACTTCATGGTGCAGCACGTTAATTCTGTCGATCCGTTGGCTCCGGTGGTTAACGACGCTGAGTTGACGTCGTACTCTGAGCACGAAGATCCGACCAACCCCAAGCCTCCGTCAACTCCGAAGGATAAGCCGAAGACCTATTTCGGCAACGTCAAGGTTGTGAAGCAGAACAGCGACAAGCAGCCGCTGAATGAAGCTCGTTTTGATATCTACGCCTGTGACGATATTAACCACCTGGGTAACAAGATCCGCACGGATGTCGTTCCGGGCGCTACGGTGCAGGGCCTGCATGTGAATGACTTCGCTGATGGTGCGGCCGTCGAGAATCAGGCGGAGAAGGCTAAGGGCTACTGCTTGGTGGAGACCAAAGCACACCCGGGCTATTCGCTGTTGGCTACCCCGTTCTTCTTCCAGGTGAACAAGGGCAGCAACGAGACGATCGCTTTGTCCACCCCGACGGTGACGGATGCTAAGCACAACGGTGGGCACAACCTGCCGCTGACAGGTGGCGCTGGTATCACCACGTTGATCCTGGCCGGTGGCCTGATCGTTCTGGTGGGTGGCGGTAGCGCCGTCTACATGTTCCGTCGCCAGGGTTCCTAAGTTATTTTCCGTCCAGTCCGATTTTCGTGGGGTGTTAAACATCATGGGCTTGCGCCACAGGTCAGTGAAAAAGCCTCGGTCATCTAGCCGATCATCAGCAGCGAGGTTACTCCTTCCTTTGCTGTTAGTTCTCATTGGTGTTGGGGTTCTTTTGTATCCTGTCGTGGCCACAGTGTGGAATAACGCTCAGCAGAGTAGCCAGGTCGAAGCCTATGCAAGTCAGTGCAAGACCCGGCGACCCAGCAGCGCTATGTTGATGAACTCCGCGAAGCTCAGGACTGGAATGCCCAGTTTCAGGGTGGACCTATCCTCGACCCGTGGTTGGCGCGGGTCGAGGCCGACAACCTTGAGTACCAGCGCTATCTGGATGTGCTTGATGTCGGTGAGGTGATGGGTCGTGTGGTGATTCCCGCCATTTCGTCTGATTTGCCGATCTATCACGGTTCGGATGAGTCGGTGTTGGCTAAAGGCATCGGTCACCTGTATGGGAGTGCCTTCCCCGTGGGGGGCGAGGGTACTCATGCGGTGTTGACGGGACATACGGGCCTGTCGCAGGCCACTTTGTGGGACAACCTTGTTGATGTGAAAAAGGGCGACGCCATCTATGTGGACGTTGCTGGACAGAAACTTAAGTATGTTGTGGAGGACACGTTTGTTGTGCTCCCGACTGAAACGGATAAATTGGCGCCCGTTCCGGGGCGCGACATGATTACTTTGATTACCTGTACGCCGTATGGGGTGAACTCGCATCGTCTTCTTGTGCAGGCGGTTCGCGCAGAAATGGAACCCGGCGAGGCGAATCAGGTGTTTGATACTGTTCATCACCCGTGGCAGGGCTGGATGACCGCTGTCCTTGGGTCGGCCGCAGTCATTGTGCTCCTGGTCATTGCAGCTTTTGCCTGGGTGCTGCGGCAGCGCAAAAAAGCTCATACCGAAATAAACACGCCCACTGTAGAGGCAAAGGTGTAATCCCATGAAGAAACGCAGCATCGCATGTGCCGCAGCGGTTGTCGTCGCCCTGAGTGCACATCCACTCGCTCTTGCTAGTGCAGCCGAAAAAACCGTGGTTGCGCAGGCTACACACGAGTCGGTTTCGCAGCGTTATGCGGGGTTGATTGATAGTAACCGCCGAGGTACGTTGATCATCCACAAATCATCAGGTGATCCTTTGACACAGTTTGGTGATCCGCAGAATCCCGCGGCCAGCCTGGACCGCTCCCCTATCCCGGGTATTCGTTTTGAGGCTCGAAAAGTCATGGGTATTGATCTGACCACTAACGAGGGGTGGTTGGCCGCAGAAAACGTCAAGGCAGCTGACTTCTATGCTGGTGGTGGCAGGGAAAGTGATTTGAGTACCACAGTTGTGCGTGGGGAAACAGGTGCAGACGGTAGTGCGCGTTTGGCAGACCTGCCGCTTGGGTTGTACTACGTCACCGAGGCTCCGAGTCCTGCCCAAGACAAGCACCTTTCAGTGGTGTCTCCATTCCTTGTGACGGTGCCTAGCACCGATCCGCAGACACGTGGTCGCTGGATGTATGAGGTGGAGGTGCACGCAAAGGACCAAAAGCTGACAACAACAGCGGATGTGGATAAGCGCTGCACGGACGTTGGTGGCACAGTCACCTACACAGTCACAGGTAACTCCCCTGCCCCACAAAGCGACGGGAAGATCCACCGCTACACCATTGCCAATCCCGTGCCGGACGGTGTTGCAGTGAAGGATAGTTCCCACACTGTGACCATCAGTAACCGTTCCTCTGGTGGTAAAACTATGGAGCTTGATAAACGTAAGGATTACACCTTCACCGTGGATGCGCAGCGAGTGGCCACCATGGAACTCACACCCGCGGGTTTAACCAAACTCGCGGCTAGCCGTAAAAATAACCCAGATACTGTGGTGTCTGTGTCGTTTGCCGCAACAGTGAAAGACAAGCCTGAATCAGGGTACGTTCGCGACACTGGTTACCTACTCACCGAGGGTTATCCGGTTTTCGACACCGCGACGAAGCCCGGGGTGAACAGTAACGAGGTGAAAACCGCAGTTCCCTGCAACCAAACACCGGAACCGCGCACCAAGAAGCCAGGGGTACCTCCCGCTTCAGGTGATCCGCGCACACCAGAGTATGGAAGCAACGTACCAGCTCAGGTTGGGGCGCAACCTGAGCGTCAACGGGGCGTCGAAAAGCTGGCCATGACGGGTTCCTCAGTGTTGGGACTGGTGCTGTTGGGTGCCGTGCTTACCGTCAGCGGTGCGGTGTTGCTGCGCCGCAGACTCCAGTAGCAGATTGTGTTAACGGCAGCCCTGTGGATTTCATCGCTATATTGAACGTATGGAGTACAAAGTAGTGGAAGTTCGTGAAGGGCTGCTGGGCGGCAAAATGTCCGGCAAAAAGCTGGAGAAGATTCTTAACGACGAAGCGAAAGACGGCTGGTTGTACAAGTCTATGACCGCCGCAGACGTCAAAGGGCGCATCGGACCCGGTGGGGTTGACGGCATTCTCATTGTTTTTGAGCGACCTCGGCAGTAAACCTGGGCGATAGCGCGGTGATGGGGTAACGCGGCGTCGATAAGCAGCAGGTTTAGGGCAGGGTCTAGACTGTTTCTCATGACTAATCCGAGCGAGACCCCTGCACATCGTTATTCCCCAGAACTGGCTGCCACGATAGAGAAAACGTGGCAGAAATTCTGGATAGACAACGGCACGTTTAACGCCCCAAACCCGGTGGGCGACCTTGCCCCCACGGGCGGGGAAACACTGCCGGAGGAAAAGCTGTTTGTGCAGGACATGTTCCCCTTCCCCTCTGGGGCGGGCCTGCATGTGGGGCACCCGCTGGGATACATTGCCACCGACGTGTTCGGACGATACAACCGAATGCTGGGCAAAAACGTGCTGCATACCCTGGGCTATGACGCGTTTGGCCTGCCTGCCGAGCAGTACGCCATTCAGACGGGAACACACCCGCGGGTGAAAACCCAGGAATCCATTAACAATATGGAACGTCAACTCGGTCGTCTGGGCTTGGCGCACGATAAACGACGCGCCGTGGCCACTACCGATGTTGAGTTTTACCGCTGGACACAGTGGATTTTCCTGCAGATCTTTCAACGCCTGGTTCGATCCGGCGCAGCAGAAAGCTCGCCCCATTGCCGAGCTGCACCCCCTGCTGGAATCCGGCGAGGTTACTGTGCCCGAGGAACTGGCGGTGAAATTTGGTACTAGTGCTTATGCAGAACTGACACCTCAGCAGAAAGCCGAGGTTGTTGACTCTTTCCGTCTGGTTTACCGCACGAACTCCCTGGTGAACTGGTGCCCCGGGTTGGGAACGGTACTGGCGAACGAGGAAGTCACCGCCGACGGGCGTTCCGAACGCGGGAACTTCCCGGTGTTCCGTAAGAACCTCTCGCAATGGATGATGCGCATCACCGCCTACGCCGACCGCCTGCTCGACGATCTCGCACTGTTGGACTGGCCGGACAAAGTCAAAAGCATGCAGCAGAACTGGATTGGACGTTCACGCGGTGCTGAGGTGGATTTTGCAGTGGAGGCTGCTGCAGGTGAGGTTGTTGCGGGTGAGGTTGTTGCGGGTGAGGCGACGATCACTGTGTTCACCACCCGCCCCGACACGCTGTTTGGTGCCACCTACATGGTGCTTGCCCCCGAGCATCCGCTTGTCGACGCCCTGGTAGACGCCGCCCCTGCCAACGCTTACGCAGCAGATGCGGTTGACGCGCGGTGGACTTTCGGGCATTCTACACCTTCTGAGGCGGTGGCAGCATACCGTGCCTCCATTGCAGCAAAATCCGACCTGGAACGCCAGGAAAACAAAGAAAAAACCGGCGTTTTCCTGGGCGTGTACGCTACCAACCCGGTCAACGGTGCGCGCATTCCCGTGTTCATTGCGGACTATGTACTCACCGGCTACGGTACCGGTGCGATCATGGCCGTGCCCGCCCACGATTCCCGCGACTACGAATTTGCCGGTGAATTTGGTCTGCCTTTGGTTGAAGTTGTTGCAGGTGGTGACATTTCCGTCGAGGCATACACCGAAGCAGGTGTGGCCGTGAACTCGGCAAACGAGTCCGGTCTAGACATCAACGGCCTGGGCAAAGAAGACGCCATCGCCGCCGTCATTTCCTGGTTGGAAGCTCGGAGCCTGGGACGCGAGAAAATCCAATACAAGCTGCGGGACTGGCTGTTTGCTCGCCAGCGCTACTGGGGCGAACCCTTCCCCATCGTGTACGACGCCGATGGAATCGCTCACGGCCTGCCGGAATCCATGCTTCCCATCGAGCTGCCCGATGTGGAGGACTACAACCCCGTGTCCTTCGACCCCAATGACGCTGATTCCGAACCACAACCACCACTGGCCAAGGCTAAAGACTGGGTTGAGGTGGAACTAGACCTCGGCGATGGGGTGCAACGGTATACCCGTGACACGAACGTCATGCCTCAATGGGCTGGTTCGTCCTGGTACCAGCTGCGTTACATTGACCCCACCAACGCTGACGAGTTCTGCAATATCGACAACGAGCGCTACTGGACCGGTCCCCGCTCCACGTCTGACAGCGGTGGTGTTGACCTGTACGTCGGCGGTGTCGAGCACGCCGTGTTGCACCTGCTGTACGCCCGGTTCTGGCACAAAGTGCTTTACGACCTGGGGTATGTTACCTCACGTGAGCCGTATCGACGCCTCTACAACCAGGGTTACATCCAAGCCTTCGCCTACGTCGACTCCCGTGGCATGTACGTGCCCGCCGCCGAGGTGGAAGAACGCGACGGTCGATTCTTCTACAACGGGGAAGAGGTCACTCAGGAATACGGAAAAATGGGTAAATCTCTGAAAAACTCCGTATCCCCCGAGGAAATCTGCGACGACTACGGTGCCGATACGCTTCGCGTGTACGAAATGGCCATGGGTCCCCTGGACACATCCCGCCCCTGGGCCACCAAAGACGTCGTGGGCGCCCAGCGTTTCCTGCAACGCCTCTGGCGCTTGGTGATTGATGAAAACACCGGCAACCTGGTTGTTGTTGACGACGCTGTGTTGACCGACGATGACAACAAAGCCCTGCACCGGACTGTTGCTGGTGTGCGCGAGGATTACGCCGAACTACGCCTGAACACGGTAGTGGCCAAACTCATCGAGTACGTGAACTACCTGACCAAGGCGTACCCGGTTGGCGCACCTCGCTCGGCGGTTGAACCCGTGGTTTGATGGTTGCGCCGGTGGCACCCCACATTGCCGAGGAACTATGGACTCGTCTTGGCAACAAGACGGCCGATGGCACCGTGGCGTACGAACCCTTCCCCACCTTCGACGAACAATGGTTGGTGGATGACACCATCGAGCTTCCCGTTCAGGTCAACGGCAAAGTTCGTGGTCGCGTGACCGTGGCTGTTGACGCCGCCCAGGCCGACATCATCGCCGCAGCACTGGCCGATCCTGGCATTGCCAACCATGTGGAAGGAAAGACCGTGGTCAAGGAGATCGTGGTGCCCGGTCGCATGGTGAACCTGGTGGTGAAGTAGAGGTTTGGTGGCGGAATTACTGGAAGCCACCTTCCACACCTCGGCTAATAAGGGTAGGTTAAGTTTATGCGATCATTCACTGCCCTTCCCCTAGCGTTGGCCGTTGTGGTGGCTGCTGCCCCTGCCGCAGCCGCAATGCCTGTGGTCCCTGATAATTTACCCATATTTCCGCAGGTGAACGAGTCACCGCAGATTCGTGTGACAGATGAGCAAGGCCGTTCCATTGAGGGCAAGACGATGCATCGTGGTGATGTCCTTCTTGTTCACGGTTCAGGCTTTGATCCGAATGCTAACCGTGGCGGCTTCGTACTGCCTGTCCCGCCTGGAGTTCCGAACGGATTGTTTGTGCTCTACGGTGCGTTTCCTGAGCACTGGAAGCCCAGCGAAGGTGTCCCAGGGTCCGTGCGCACACACCCCCATGATCGCATGGCGTGGGTAATGCCCGCAGGGACGCTGGATTCTATACCTGCGGGGTCCGTCGATATGCGGCGTTCCATCGCTAGGCAGGCGCAGGCTATGAACACTGATGGTACTTTCACGGCGCGGGTTGTGGTGGATCCACCGGCGAATACGACGGGTGATAAATGGGGCATTTACGTCTACCCGGGTGCTGGCTCGGTGGATGCTCGCCAGGAGTTTTTCGTACCGATACCCTACTCGCCGGATGCTGGCCCCAATACACCCGCTGCTGCGACGCCTGACCTGCTTATCGACGCCGCGGTGGTTCAGCAGTTTGCCAAAAACACGCGCGGCGGCGTCAACCCCACGAATGGTGCTGCTAAACAGGGTGCTGATCGCCTGAGTTTTTCACGGGACAAGGCTTCGGAAACTGCTGATGGGGTGCGTCACTATCGGGGAACTGTGACTGTATCCGCACGCTTCAACATGGTCGAGGTGGCCGTTGCGGATCCGTGGCTCGAACCTCGTGACGACGGCACCTGGGCGGTGACCGCGCTCGTGTCCACCGCCCACAACGTGGGCAAAGACAGTATGCAGCGTAGGGAAATTGGACGCATACCAAAGGATGCTCAAGGGCCAATTGCGCTGAAAGCGGGTACCGTTCAGCTAGGTACCGTGGAGGTTGCTCGTTAAAGCAACTTTGCCACGACGGTGAGACTCAGGGCCGCGCAGCAATACAGCGCGGCCAGTACCAATAGGAGGGCGGAAAAGCTGAGTCCTGCCGCGCCTAGAAGTGGCCCGATACTGGCCCCAAGGAAAAGGACCAGCCCGTTAATGGCCATGCCGGTGGCGCGATTCGGTGCGGCGACCTGCCCAAACAATGTGATCATGGTGGCTACGGCGACAGCAACGCCAGTGACGCAGACAAGGCTGGCGGCACCTATTCCGATGGTGGATGTGTGCATACACGCTTCTAGGATGAGCCCCACAACGCCCAGTAGAAATCCCGCGCGAGCGAGGGTGATTGTGCTGAATCGCTGTGATAGCTTCCCTACCGCAAGTGCTGCAAACATACCCGGCAAGCCAACAAGCCGCAGGATGAGTACATCCGAGGGAGAATATCCGAGACTCACAAGATGCGGCCCTAGCGCCGTGTACATGGCTACGAAGACCAATAATAGGGTGATGTGCGCACTGCAGAGCAGCAGAATGGTTGGGGTGGTTAAGAGAGCACCTACCCTGGTGAATTGATCTATAAGCGAACTGTATGGAGTGCGAGTGGTGCGGTCCCGCATGAGGACTGCAATGGCTCTGCGCAAATGAACAGGACCAGTGCGCTCGCGCCAAACACCCAATGCCACCCCCAGCGCTCTGTGATCGCTTGGGCTGTGACTTGCCCGAATATTCCAGCGACAAGAAATGCTGTGGACATCGCACCGATTGCGGTTCCTCTCCAGGCGGGTGGCGTGGAATCGCTGAGATAGGCCAGAGCAATGGGGGAAAAGCTCGCTGCGGTAATACCTTGAATGCACCGTGCAACGGCAAGTGCACCGAGAGAGGTGGTGACGGCGCAGCTCAGGGTCGCAACGGTGAGCAAGGTCATGCCGATGAGAAGGCAGGTGCGGCGGCCGTAATGGTCGGCGATGGGGCCCCAGATGAGGAAACCTAGTGCATAGCACAAGCTAAATGAGGTGGACAGGGCAAATGTGGCGTTTCTGCCAAGATCTGTACTCACAGGACCAATGAGGGGGATGGCGGAGTAGAGCTGTGTAAGAACGAAAAGAGCGGTGATGACCAGCGCGGCTGCCGTGCTGCGTCGTGCTGGATGGTCGGACGTGTGCATGATGACCTACTTTCCAACGGTTGCGTTGGAAAAGGAGTCTAGTAACGTCCGGTAAAATATGCAACGCTACCGTTGGAAAGGACTAGAGGATGGCGTGGGACACAGCAGGGACACAACGAAAGATTCTCGACGCCGCGACAAAACAATTCGCCGCTGTCGGCCCAGATGGCACGACGATAGAGCGCATCGCCAAGGAAGCAGGTGTGAACAAAGAACGCATCTACAACTACTTCGGCGGCAAGCGGGAACTGCTGGCGAGAGTGCTGCAAGAGGAACTAGCCAAAGTCGCGCAGGCAATCCCCGTTGATTCCTTTGCCACGTACGACATTGGCGACTACGCCGGACACGTGTACGACTACCACCGTGAACGACCCGAACTCACACGCCTTCTGCACTGGGAAGGTCTCGCATTTGGTACGGACGTACCTAATGAGGAGGCACGGCGTGCCCGCTATGAGGAAAAAACGGCGGCGGCAACAGACGGGCAACGCCAAGGAGTACTCACCAACTCCATCGACGCAGACCATATTGCCTTTTTGGTGCTTGCCCTCGCGGGATGGTGGTTCGCCGCTCCCCAAGTCGCGCGTATGTTAACGGGCGAGCCTACCGAGGAAGAACATGCTAGACGACGCGCCTCCGTGATTGAGGCCGCACGTCGCTTTGCGCGTGCCTGAAACCTGACGTTGCAGGTCCAGTTCGATTTCAAAAATGCGGGTGAATGGGACGTCGATACGCGTTGGTATGGTTGACATGGTGCAGGGGCTAGCGAACTTCCCGCCACGATGCTGCGACAATACCAACACCACTTGCAGCAATACCAGCGAACGCCATGGCAACAGGAATCCAGCCGCGTGTGGAGAGTTCATCGGCAAACAACGGATGATTAAACACAGACAAATCCATCGCCCATTCGGGAAGTTTCAACGTATCACCCAGAAATACCACCACCACGCAATACACCAACGGTGTCCAAGCCAAGGTGGCATAACGAGGCAATGCCCCAACAAATACCACCGCAACTCCGAGCATTGCAATGACAGGCCCTACCTCGCCAAAGAAGCCGTACAGAAGTGACCGCATGGCTGCCCCCGGATCGTCGGAAAAACGTGCGCCAAACAAAGAGGCAATAGCCCCCGCCACCATAAGTAATAACGTAGCCACTAAAGAAGTAACGGTCATAGAACCTAAAGGGGTCCAGCGTCGAATACCCGTAGAACACATGAGATCAACAAGGCGCTCCTTCTCCTCCATACGTAGTCGAAGAACCATCTGAACACCGGCAATAGCGACAAGGATTCCCACAATCTGAACAGTCTGAGAAAGGAAGCCCGATTGCAGGTCGGTGGTTCTCATGCTTTCCTTCATCATGGCACCAAACTGCTCGTTGTCAAACAAATCCTTCAACGAACCCGTAAGAGATGTAAGGAAACCGCTCATTATCATAACCGCGACTCCCCATGTTGCTAACTGCCCACGCTCCAATACCCACCGCAAGCGCAGCATTCCACCCACATTACGTGGAGGAATAGCATCCCGAGAGCGTGCAGGAATACGACCCGTTCCATATTCACGATGAAGTTCCAAAAAGCCCCATAGTACGGCAAAGCCGATGCATAGGAGTAGGCAGAGCGCCGCGTTACTTAAGCTGTCATTCGTGTATGGCTTTATCACACTCCGCCAACCCAACAAGGATAACCAATTGAGGGCAGAAATATCTTCAATGTCTGCGATGGCTCGCATGATAAAGCCACTGCAATAGACAACAGACCAATGCGATTGACAAATAACGCCGATGGAAGCAGTGCCGAAATAATCGCGGCAATTAACATGCTGCCAATGAACGTCAATGATGCCACAATTCCGAAAGGATAAAGCTCCTCGGAAAGTAAGTTCATCTACCATGAGCATTTCCATCCACAGGACAACAAAAGTGCCTGCTCCGATAACAACAGAAGTCACCAAAGAAACGACCACAGTGGCTACTGACATCACCGTATGGGACACTCCAACTGACCGAATCAATTCACTATGCCCGCTTTCCTCGGGAATGCGGTAGAGAGAATTAAACAACAAAATGGCCATCACGGAACACAAAACAGTGATCCATGCCCCACCATTCCACGCCACCATCTGCCCAATTGTGCCGGGGATCCTCTAGTACCCCGTACATTGCTCGGGTGCTCATAGTGCTCTGCATTGTGTGAACGACAACTGTGCGCGTATCCAAGTCTGGGTAATACGACTCAAAAGATATGGGAAATGTGGCTGTCAGTACCAGAAGAGACACAGTCCAGGCTATTAAATAGTTCCGACGCAAACGGAAATACAATGTACTAACGTACGCGATATTATGCAGCATTAAGTATCAGCCTCATAATGGCTTAGGAACAACTCCTCTAACGTGGCTGGTGTACTGCTAATATTTTGCCCGCTACGAGTGATGATATGCAGAAGCAACGCAGACACATTGTCGTGAGTTGTTGTCACCGTGAGAACAGGGGGTGTCACCGTTGCGTTCGGGAGAACCGCTAACTCAGGTGGAATACCATAAGGAAAAGTCGCGGTCACAGTGTAGGCCGAAAGATGTTTCAAGCTATCTATACGCCCACTCTCCACTGCTACGCCACGCTTAATCACAGTGACGTGTGAACACAATCGTTCCACCTCACTCATAATATGGCTACTGAGCAGCACTGTTGCTCCGCGCTGTTGCTCGATCTGTACCTGTTCCATGAACACCTGTTCCATCAAAGGGTCAAGCCCGGCCGTTGGTTCATCCAGAATAAGAACATCCGCATCGGCGGATAACGCAGACACAAGCAACACCTTACGGCGATTTCCTGTCGAATAATCACGGGCCTTCTTCGACGGATCTAAATCAAATGCCTCGATTAATTCCGCACGCCGACGAAGATTAACAGTCCACCCACGCAGCGATTCCAGTGCGTTCAACGTTTCTAACCCTGTAAGCGCGGGCCAGAGAGCAACGTCGCCGGGGACATAACCGACACGACGTAAAATCTCTGGATGTTGAAGCGGATTTTTACCTAACACTCGAACTTTACCGGCGGTTGGATGTAATAGTCCGAGGAGTGTGCGGATTGTCGTGGATTTCCCTGCGCCATTAGGGCCCAAAAAACCATGTACAGTGCCTTCCTCCACTGACATATTTAATCCTGCTAAAGCCTGAAAATTCCCAAAAATCTTTACCAGACCAGATACCTGGATAACAGACACAGTCTAGCCCTTCCCTACATGCAAAAATTGGGTCACGTACCCATGAGACGTAGTTGCCTGCATAGCCGGTGATGTGCGTAATGCAGGTAGATCACCAATAACTCCATGATCCGGCATTCCTTTCGGACTACCTGCGTAACCTTAGGATCATCAGTAAGCAGGGGCGGTCACCTTGTCATAAAATGTGTGCCTACATGAGTTTCAGCATGGGCTAAGGAATCATATGAGCAACGGAAGTGTTGACGTTAGCCGCGCGATATTTGATGCAAATTTGCATTCGCTTCAGATGATTCTGCTATTATTGCAGCTTAAGAACCTACTCCTCCATTACTGTTTACACTGCAAGCATTTCTGATTCCATATCGATGCTGTCATTGGAGATAGTAGCATGAATCTGGGTCGATCCCAATTCTGATTTAGTCGAATATCTAATTTATACAAGTCACGTCGCATATTGTGATAATTGTTTACGTATCCCATTCGCATACTTTGTCCAAGCGATTGAAAGAATACTAATCGTGTAACAATAGAGTCCTGTCTGAACTGCTGTGAAGATGGCAGGCAATCAAGGAAATGCCGGGCGCATAGTTGTTGAGGTGTCAACGTTGCTATGGGCTACGCCATAACTTCGCTTAGTGAAGATCACACCTGGTCACGTTTACGGTCAACACAACAGCTACGACCCGAAGCTCCCCATGAAACCTGAGGTACGATCGATCGTTATGCAGATAAGTGCCCCACCAAGCCTTAGGTTCCTCAAGTTGACGATAGGAACCTACCTTGTGGCGACGCTCGGGTTTACCCAATTGAAAACAATGCTCACTATTGGTGGGTTGTGGCGAACCGGTGTGCACCGCACGCGATCCATTGAACTCATCCCTTTCCATGATTTTTTCCGGGTGCGAGGCTTCTTCAATCCGCTTTTTAACACCATGGGAAACCTTACCCTTTTTGTTCCACTGGGAATTCTTCTTGGTGTGTGGTGGGTAATGCATGGGCGGTGGTCCAGTACAGCAGGCGAACCTGTGCGACCAGTACGCGGAGCTGTGCGGCGTTCCGCTGTCATAGGATTTTTCTTCAGTCTTGGTATTGAAATTACGCAGTTTATTCTCGGCGTCGGATACTCCGATATTAGCGATCTATTATTCAATACGCTGGGCGCTATGTTGGGAGCCTGGCTTGCTGTTAAAGCCGGAGTTCCATGGCACAGGACACTTGTTACGGCGTGCCTTATTCTTGCGATAATTGGAATACTGTTACTGCTTGGTGTTGGGCAGTGGGTTATGGATACTTTCAGTGGATAGGCGTTGAGCCTCACGTTCCCTGCCCGAGCGCATTATTCACCATAGATCTAGCTAGTCAAGCAGTTCCTTAGGAGCAATTGAGTCGCTGTTTTCCAGGGCGTCGGTTGTATTGAACAGTAAATCTTGCCACGGGCCGCTACCCTCCACAGGTACCGCGACTGTTGCAAGATACGCCCCCACTGCTTCGGCATAGCGACGAATGGTCTTCATTGTTGGATTGGTGTTTCCGCGCTCGAAACGGCTGATGGTGGACTTGTTTACTCCCATACGCTGTGCGACCTGATCAATGGTCATTCCACGGTTTTCCCGAATGATAACGAGCTGTGTGATCAGCTCGTAGGTAGACGTAGAGTTGTCGACAGCAAGGTCGTCATCAGGCCAGGTAAAACGAGATAAGTTACGTGGACTCACAGGTTGAATTCTAGCGCAACCGCCTCATAATGTCCCTGGTTACACCCGCAGACTTGCGAACGGTTCCCACGGCAACAGTCGGATGATAAACCATACAAACACAACAACGGCGGTTGTCCAGGATGCATACCGCCATTGTGACCAGTCGGGGACGCGTTTGCCCAGGGTTCTGCCGAGCCACACGCACCAACTCCAGCCAACAAGAATCACTGCGACTACAGCCAGAATGTTGTAGCGCACGGCGGCGGATACATCAAGGTGTGTGAGGGAATACAAAGCACGGGCAGTGCCGCATCCAGGGCAGTCTATGCCAAAAAGGGCTTTGGTTGGGCATAGTGGAGTTGGTCCTCCGGGCGTTGTTGGGTCGGCCCAGTTCAACACAAAACACCCGCACACTGCACCACATACCGCAAGCGCTGGACCGGCAGGTGTGCGTTCCAGTGCTTGCGTGATGCTGTGGGTATTCACAGGGGTAAGCATACAGTGGTGGCGGGTTAGGAGGAATCTGCTCCACCAAGAACAAAGCTGAAGATGCCCCACAGGACGCCAACGACAAGGCCAGCAATCACTGCGTAAATAGAAAACTGCCTGGCTTTGGCGCCAAACTCAGCCGCCGCGGCGGCGTCTCCATTCTTCCAGGCTTGATCAGATTGGATTGCCAGGTAAATTGCATATCCGCCAACGGGAACGCAACACAGCACGGTGGTGATGATGGCCATGATGAGGTTGTTGTCAGGCTTGCCCCCAAGTGGCGCATTGGGTTGAACTGTCATAAGAGGATTCCTTAAGAAGAGTTGGAAACTTCACGCAGAAGCTGTTTTAGCAAATCTGATAGTAGCACTCGTGCTATACTGTCGCGCAAAGTGTTTTCGCTGTAGTGGCCTGTGTGGCCCTGTCCTCTGGATCGTGGCAGCTCAGTTAGCTTTCTTTTCGAAGAATGTGAGATAGCAAACATTCTACCTGCTGTGTCTATGGCGATGGTTGGCAGGCTTCGCACCAGAAAAGGTTGCGACCCTCCATCACGGTTTCGCTGATGGGTGTGCCGCAGACATAGCATGGTTGGCCTGCCCGCCGATATACATATACCTCGCCGCCGTGATCATCCTTGCGCGGTTCCCTCCCCATTGCTTCGGGGGTGTGTTCGGGCCGTACGGTGTCAATCCGTCCAACATCAACCCCGTCACGCATCAATTCACTAAGATCGCTCCATATCGCGTCAAACTCTCCACGGTCTAGCATTTTTGCGCTGGTAAACGGCGATATTCCTTGCCGGAACAGCGTCTCCGCACGGTAAATATTGCCCACTCCGGCAAACAACTTTTGGTCCATCAACAGCGCCCCAATGCTTCGCGACGCCCTGCGCAGCCGCATCCATGTGGCGTCCGGGTCGGAATCCTCCCGCAGTGGGTCACCGCCTAGCTTATCGATGGCCGCGTCCCGCTCGCCGTCTGTAATCAATCGGCACCATTGTGGTCCGCGCAGATCAGCGGCAAGCTCATCGGTGGCCATGCGAAAGCGAACTTCCCCGACAGGTTCGGCTAACGGGTTGATCTGCAGTTTCCCGATGAGCCCCAGGTGGATGTGCACGATGTGCTCGGGTTGGTCGGTGTCAAAGTCGATGAATAGTTGCTTTCCCCATGCCTCTGCTGCCGCCAGTGAATGGGCGTCAAGAAGCTCTGCCTCGGTGCGGAAACGTCCTTGCGGTGAACTGACGTGAAGTGGTGCTTCACTGAAATCACGGTTTAGCTCGCGAGCGAGGCGGTGGATGACATGACCTTCGGGCATGTGCACATTGTAATGCCCCAAGCGGGTCGAGTGATCAGAAAGGTAGCATGATTATTATGTTAAATCATGCGGACAAAGTGCAGTATATTTTGGATAATCTAGAGGAATTAGATGGGTGGGATTCCCCGGCAGATACGTACCTTCAAAGTTTGGTCGATACCGGATGAGATTCCACGAGCAGCGCTGGCGGCCGAGAAATACGATCCAGCGATGATCTATTACCATGCTGCGGCGGATGTTCGTGACGAGTTGCTGTCGCGATATGATGCCGCCAACGACCCCAGAATGCAAGCGCTGATCTTGAAGTGTTTGGTTATGCAGGGCGACGAGGTTGTTGCCGCGACGTTTGGGCCGAACAACTTCACGTATGAAGCAGGTTGGGTTGTTGACAGCGATGGGCAGTCCCGCGAGTTAGTGTTTGATACCGCGTATGCAGTGTCACCTGGCCCTGGCATGATGGTCGGGATTCCCTGTGATGAACGATGTGGCACCTGCGGCAGCGAGCTGACACGTCTTTTCATGTTTGATGGCACTGACCCGCGCCCCCAGCATGTGAAAATAAATCACACTATTACTGTCATGGCCTGCATGAATTGCCTTTTTTACGTGGAAGCACTATACACACGCTTCACCGCTTCTGGTGATGCGGAGTTAATTCAACCGTACGGAACAATGTATGTCGATACCGCGCAGATGGTCAGTACTGAAGAGGACAAGGCGCATCATAAGAAATTCTGCGACGAGTTAAGCCGTGTGGAACTTCAACTCAGCGAGCAACCAGTGCCGCCTTTTTCGGCTAGCTGTCCGTGGTCGGGCAGTACTGTTGGTGGTTTTCCAGGGTGGATTCAATGCCCACAGTACCCAACCTGCCCTGACTGTGGAAGAGACATGATGTTTTTCGCGCAGCTTCAATGGCGCATACTGGTCGACTGGATGGACGGCACCCTATATGTCCATCTGTGTCCATCGTGTCGGATGTCGTCGGTACTTCATCAGCAAAGCTAGCTACTTAGTACGTACATAGTTATTGTTACTAAGTATTACGCTAAGCTTATAAACAGCATGAATACGCAGGAACTGGAGCAGCTGATCCGTCAGCTTAGGGTCACGGGTACGGCAGGGTTGGACGTTGAAGTTCGGGTGGGCGTCGGCAAGCAGGTGGTGGAAACACTAAGTGCGATGTCAAATAGCCGTGGTGGAACGCTCATTGTTGGGTTGTCGGTGCGAGACGGCTTGAGCCAGTGCCGGGCTTCGCTGTGGAACGGGCGCGCGATAAACTGCTGAGCCGGTGCGAGCAGCTTACGCCCACAGTTCGGGCGCAGGCTGAGGTGCATACTCTGACCAATGGGGCATCGGTTCTGGTAGCTGAGGTTCCAGAAATGTTTCCGCGCGATAAGCCGTGTTACGTGCAGAAACGAGGACTCTACGACGGGAGTTTTCAGCGCGCGGCAGACAACAATGTTCCGTTGCTTGCTCACGATATTGATCATCATGTTGCGGAACAATCCCAGCCCACGTGGGATGAGGAACCCATTCCTGGTGCGAGTCTTGACGAGGCGATGCTGCGGCCCTTTGTGAATCGTCAAGAGCGCCTTCGCCCGGACCTTTTTGCTGCTGGTACCGCGCAGGCCTTGGAGAGTCTTGGTGTTGTGAACAACGGCACTCCAACATTGGCTGCGATGTTAACGATGGGTACGAATCCTCAGAACCATTATCCCCAGCTCACGGCGACGGTCGGGATCTATGCTGGCCCGTCAGAGCGTGATTACACGGACGGCGTGGTGCTGAGCGGCAGTATCGCTGCTCTGATCGACCAGGGCATTGACCTGGTGAAACACCATGCGCCTGAGTATCCGCAGGGGGCAATTAGGGAAGCTGTGACCAACGCCCTGTTGCATCGCGACTACTCTCCCTTGGCGCGCGCCTATCCGGTGCAGATGCGGGTGTTTACTGATCGCTTGGAAGTGACAAATCCGGGTGCGCTATATGGCGCCATTACCACGCGTGAACTGGGGGAAGAAGGACTGAACCCGACGCGCAACAGGCGACTCGTCGAACTCGTTGGACCCACAGTGGCTAAAGGTAGTGGCCTAGGTTTTGCCGCGATGCAGCGCTTGCTTGCCGACGCCACGTTTCCCGCCCCAGAGGTGCGCACCACAGCGACATCACTCACCCTGGTTTTGCCCAGGCATCAAGTCGGTGCAGCACCAAACCCGAAAGCACTAACTGCGCGTGACCAGGTATTACAGCTTTTCGACGCCCGCGGCACTATCAGCGCGGCTGAAGCTACTGCGGTCACGGGACTCAGTCGAAGTGCCGTACAGAAGGCGCTCGCGCAGCTGGTGTCAACTGGGGTGCTTGAGCCGACAGAGGCCGGTCGGAGTCCGAAACAGCGGTATAGGCAGGTGTGATTTATCGTGGTGATGCTGGAGGCGTAGCGCGCCCAGTGGGCGGAGCAACGCGAGTATCGAACTGCGTGCTAGCGAGGCGCCTTTCTGCCAAAGTTATAAGATCCAGTACTTCATCCGCCAAATATCCGCTGGTGCCGCCCTTAGCAACGACTTTTTTGCGCAGGATCCCTGCGTCAGCAAGTCGGTCGAGCGCGCGTTTCGCCGCAGACTGCGACATGGCATAGGTACGTGACGCTGACGAAGCTGTGAGTACAGGATGTTCGGCAAGGTTGCGCAGAATAATCGTTTCTGCCGCGTCACTACGTGGTACTCGTGTTTTTCCATTCTGATTCCTATACTCGCGGAAACGAGCGTCCCATCTGTCACGCAGTTCTACAACGTCTGCGGCGATGCGTTCTGCCTGGCTAATAGCCTGATGGGTAGCTTCCATGAAAAAGTCAAGCCACGCGTTGAGGTCACCGTTTCTAAAGGCGGTGAGTCCGGTGACATAACCTTCTGACCAGGTGCCAAGGACCATACTCACAGGTAGGACTGGCGAGGTTGCTAAACCGCGCCGCTCAAGAACGAGGTGAATAAGTGCTCGCCCTATGCGGCCATTGCCATCGGCAAAGGATGAATTGTCTCGAATTGAGCATGCAGAATAGCGGCTTGGACAAGCGCGCCGTGAGAGGCGCTATTGAGATACTTCACCACGTCATCCATAAGTTCTGGCACATGCGTTGCTGGTGGAGGTACGAAATCCGCGTCAATGGGAGACCACTGTGAACCACCGATCCAGTTTTGTGTTGTTCGTATGCCTGTCAGGCGTGGCTGTTCAAGAAGTTGTGCTTGAAGGTCGCAGATATGTGACAGAGTGACAGTGTCTTGGCGTGCGAGTTTGTTGTGCGCCAGCCGTAGAATACTCATATTATTTGCTACCAGTTGGGCACTACGTGAAAGACCATAAATAGGCTCTTCAGCGGCAAGTTCTGCCAGTGCGACCTTGTCAGGGGCTGGAGCGATGCCTTCGATGCGCGATGACGATATTGCTTCAGAACGCATGAGGAAGCGTGCGATGCCTTCCAATCCAAGTGCGGTTTCAGTACGGGTAAGCGACAGAAGGCGGCGTTCCGCTGTGGCGATATTATCTACAAGCTCATCTGGCAGGCTGAGCTGGAGAGATGAGAGCTTATTTGGGAGGTAGGCTTGATAGCGGCCACCAGTTTTAGCGCTCCGGGGCAAACCGGGGCCATCGTGTGGCATCCACGTTTGTTCGATCCAAGGCACAGGCTAAGGACTCCCCTACGATCGGCACTTAACAGTTATGTGCCCATTCTCGCACAATCTATCGGCACTTAACAGTTATGTGCCGATAGATTGCCGCCCCATCGTAAGATAAGCCCGAACCTACGATGGATCGCGGGTTCGGGCGGGCGTCGATACGCGAGAATACAGGGTTAGAGAACGTGTATATCCTTGGCAAGGTTACGGGGTGCAAGGCGAGTGAGCTGTGTAACATGCTGGGGTCCGAGTTCGTCAATCGTTTCAACCTGCAGCAGTTGCATGGTGCGGCGGACCTGCTCCGAAAGGATCTCAATGGTCTTAGCTACGCCAGCTTCGCCGCCGGCCATGAGGCCGTAGAGGTATGCGCGACCGATGAAGGTGAACTTGGCACCCACCGCGAGAGCTGCGACGATATCGGCACCATGCATGATGCCCGTGTCCATAGCGACGTCGAGGTCCTTGCCCACCTCGCGGACAACCTCGGGAACGAGGTGGAAGGGCACGGGAGCGCGATCGAGCTGTCGACCGCCGTGGTTGGACAGGATGATGCCGTCAACACCAAGGTCTGCGAGCTTCTTGGAGTCTTCAACGTTCTGAACACCCTTGACCACGAGCTTGCCTGGCCATATTGAGCGAATTTCCTCCAGGTCGGAGAACTGGATGGAGGGGTCCATAGCGGCGTTCAGCAGTTCGCCGACGGTGCCGCCGGTGCTGTTCAGGGATGCAAAGGACAGGGTTGGTGTGGTGATGAAGTCCCACCACCACCATGGACGTGGGATGGCATTGAGTACTGTACCCAGGGAAATCTGCGGCGGGATGGAGAAGCCGTTGCGCTTATCGCGCAGACGAGCACCCGCGACGGGGGTGTCCACGGTGAAGAACAGGGTGTCAAAGCCGGCTTTTGCGGCGCGTTCCACCAGCCCGTAGGAGATTTCCCGCTGCCGCATGACGTAAAGCTGGAACATGTTCCGCCCATGCGGGTTGGCAGCCTTGACGTCCTCAATAGAGGTGGTGCCTAGGGTGGAAAGGCAGAAGGGAATCCCGGCCTTGCCTGCGGCTGAAGCACCGGCCAGTTCGCCTTCGGTTTGCATCAGACGAGTGAAGCCCGTTGGCGCGATGCCGAAAGGAAGTGCGGAGGGGCCACCGAATATCTCGCAGGACGTGTCTACGTTGGTGACATCGTTGAGGATGGACGGGTGGAATTCCACGTCTTTGAAGGCTTGGCGGGCACGGTTCATCGAAATTTCGTCGTCGGCTGCACCATCGGTGTAGTCGAACGCGGCTGATGGGGTGCGGCGCTTTGCAATTTTCCGCAAGTCCTCAATGGTTTGTGCTTTTTCCAAGCGGGCGTGCTTGAGATTGAGGTCTGGTTTTTTGAACTTCAGCAGTTCAAAAATCTCGTCTGGGTGCGGTACCTGGCGTCTGACCTTGGCCATGTGCGTTTTCCTCCTTGATGTGCGAGCGCGTACGGAGTTATGTGCGGTGTCACATCAAGGACCCGTACGCGATCCTTTACGCGCCTAGAGTATCTAGCTGACTTATTAAAGGCTATCCTAACTTAACTGGACTGTTAAGGGTCTTTGTGAAATATGTGGCAATCTCTATGGTTTGCCCAGGCTCGGGGGTGGGGGTGAGGGCTATATATCCACGTACCCCCAGGAATCTCCTCATGCCGCTTTGTTGACATTGTGAGAGTGCCCCTTAAGGGTGCCCTCGCGACGTTTCTCCGTGGCACGTTCTTTCGTGCCAACTTCCCGCGATCATCGCCACAAGTGGCGCATCGAGTCCGGTTGCAAGTGGCCTTGATTTCTGTCAGGCGCTAGAATCCTAGTGTTACTGGACCTTTACGCACGAAGGGCGCTGCACAATGTCGGACGGCACACCACACACACCCATCGGTTTTGACCGTGAAAAATACATCGCCTTGCAGTCGCAACACATTAAAGCACGCAGGGAAGACTTTGGCGGCAAACTCTATTTGGAAATGGGCGGCAAGCTTTTCGACGACATGCACGCCTCACGGGTGCTGCCAGGGTTTACGCCAGACAACAAAATCGCCATGCTGGAGCAGCTGAAAGACCAGCTGGAAATCATCGTGTGCATCAACGCCAAAGACCTGGAGCGTCAAAAAGTGCGCGCCGACCTGGGCATTCCCTACGAGGAGGATGTGCTCCGTCTTGTCGATGTGTTCCGCGAGCGCGGCTTCTTGGTGGACAATGTGGTGTTGACGCAGCTGGAAGACGATAACCGCGTCGCCACCGCCTTCAAGGAACGCCTAGAACGTCTCGGCTTGAAGGTCTCACGCCACCGCATTATCCCTGGTTATCCGGCAAATCCTCGTCGTATTGTCAGTGAAGATGGGTTTGGTGTCAACGATTATGTTGAGACCACACGGGACTTGATTGTTGTCACCGCACCGGGACCTGGTTCCGGGAAGCTGGCCACCTGTTTGTCGCAGCTCTACCACGAGCATCAGCGTGGTATTCCCGTCGGGTATGCCAAGTTTGAGACCTTCCCCGTTTGGAATCTGCCGCTGGAACATCCAGTGAATCTCGCCTACGAGGCAGCTACCGTCGATTTGGACGACATTAATCTCATTGATCCGTTCCACCTCGCCACCTATGGAGAGCAGGTGACCAGCTATAACCGTGACGTTGAGGTTTTTCCGCTGCTGAAGCTTCTGTTGGAAGAACTCTCCGGTGATTCCCCCTACGCGTCCCCCACCGATATGGGGGTAAACATGGCTGGCTACTGCATCTCCGATGATGAGGTCTGCCGGGAGGCCGCCAAGCAGGAGATCATTCGCCGCTACTACAAGGCTCTGGTGGAGGAACGCCGCGGGGAGCTTGACGACGTCCTGTCCTCCCGCGTCGCCATGATCATGAGCAAGGCCGGCATTGCCGCAGGTGATCGCGCTGTGGTGCAGCCAGCTCTGAATATTGCGGCTGCGACTGGTGATCCAGGGTCCGCGATCCAACTCGCCGATGGGACAATCATTACAGGAAACATCGCCACTTCTTGGATGTTCTGCCGCAATGTTGCTCAATGCGCTGAAGCACCTGGCGGGTATCGACGCCGAGACGGACCTGCTGTCACCCGCCTCCATCGAACCCATCCAAACACTCAAGACCACTCACCTTGGAAGCAAGAACCCACGTTTGCACACTGACGAGGTTTTGATTGCGCTATCGGTGTCCGCGGGGACGAGCGAGGAGTCCCGCAGGGCCCTGGATCAGCTGCAAAATCTTCGAGGGTGTGATGTCCACACCACCACTATCTTGGGGCCGGTGGACGAGGGGATTTTCCGCAATCTGGGCGTTCTGGTTACCTCGGAACCGGAATACCAAGTGAAGTCTCTCTACCGAAAACGGTGAGGACATTCCTGTGCTGGGTTGGGGGGCGGGGGTGGCCGGGGGGCGTCGATAAGCAATGTAGGTGTAAGAAACGACCACGAGCCGGGGGTGTCGTGTTAGTTTTTGAACAGAGTTGTGGACGTGGATGGCCTGGAATGGGGAGTTGATTGTGTCCTCGGTAAATGCTGTCGCGGATGCGTTGCAGTGTCAACGGGTGGCGTCGGAAAGTTCGGCGTGGTCGCTGTTGCGTTCGTCCAACGCGCCAGCTATTGCCGCCGCATTTAGATCTGTTTTTGATGGTCAGCGGCGCAGTGTGACGGGCACGGAATTTGTGGAAGAACTGAATCCGCTTCTCGTGGAACTGCGGGAGGAGGGGTTTGATCTACCACGAAATGCCGTGGGGTATATCAGCGACTGGGTGAAAGCTGGCTTTCTTATTCGTCGAAGCCCGCAGGGGATGCAGGGAGGAATTTTACGAACTCTCTACAGATGCGATCACGGCATTGGATTACATCTCTGTGCTGCTGAAACCCCGGAAGTCGGCAACACGGTCGCGTTTGAGCACGGTCGCGGAACGCCTGACCAGCCTAGCCATCGACACCGACCCTGACGAATTGCATGTTCTAGCTCGCCTTGAAGAAGAAAAGAAGCAGATCGAACGCCGCATTGCGTTGGTGCAGGAACGCGGTGTGGATGTGATTTCGGAGGATGAGGCACTGGAGCAAGTGGAGAACATTTTGTCACTTGTTGCAGATATTCCCAGTGATTTCGCACGCGTGCGGCAGGCCACGGAGGAGCTGGATCAGAATTTACGTGAGCAGATATTGGTCGACGAGCTGTCGGCGGCCGAGGTCCTAGACAATGTATTCCGTGGCGTTGATGTAATCCAGGATTCGGACGAGGGAAAATCCTTCAACGGCTTTTACGAGTTGTTGTTTGATCGTGAGCAATCGACGCGTCTGGAATCCACTTTGGAAAGTATTCTCTCCCGTCCGTTTGTGGAGGATCTTTCTACCGATCAGCGGGCTGAACTGCGCTGGTTGCTGCGCAACCTTGAGGAACATTCAGATGAGGTCCATAACTCGATGACCAGTCTTGCACGGTCGTTACGTCGTTTCGTGCAGTCCCGCGAGGTGGAGTCCCAGCAGGCGCTGGCCAGCGCCATTAACCACGCACAAGCATTGGCGCTGCGGCTCGGACACCAGGTAAACCCCTCCACAAAAATTGGTGTGGATCTGGAGCTGACCTCACGACATCCCAGTTCCATGTCCACGTGGGTACTGCACGACCCTGCTGATTTCCACATTGAAGGTGACATGGAAGTGGCTCCGGCTGACGTAGCCAATTTGGCAGAACTGCAGGCCAGAGTGCGAGATTCGGAGATTGACTGGGCGGAACTGCAGTCCAACATTGTTTCGGTGCTGACGCAACACCAGATAGCCACTGTTGGGGATGTACTGAAAACCCATCCGGCAACCCAGGGACTGGCTAGTGTAGTGGGAGTGCTGAAATTAGCTATGCAACATGGTGAACGTATTGGTGGCACTGAATATGTAACGTGGGACACCTCCCAAGACTCCCAGTATGACGGGGGTGCCGGTACCACACGGACTAAACGTGCAAAGGTTTTGCGGTATCGCTTTACCCCGAAGAGCCTTGCGGAACTAGGCCAGGATCAACGTCACGTAAGACTAGTACCTGTGAGCGAAACTGCGACCAAAGGGATGCATACTGATGGCTAAACATGGAGTGGAGAAAACCTCATCGGGGCCGGAGATATCGCAGCTTCACGAAACTGACACGGGCACCCTCACCGCAGCTCAGCGGCAGGCTTTTGCGGCCCTGTTGCGTGGCCCGTTTATTTCGGTAGATAAGCAACCGGAAATTTTCCGCACTGTGTCGGCGAACCGCGAGGTGTTGGCGCAGCAGCTGGACAACCTATTTTTAACGCTAATTGTCGACGATTCCGCTGGCGTGGCCTACGCAAAAAATTGGGATACAGATATCGAGGGCTCGCGCATACTCATGCGCAAACACCCCCTGACGTTCATGGAGACTGTTGTGCTTCTGCATCTGCGGCACATGTTGGTGACGACCAGCCCAAATGAGCGCGCCGTGGTCGGGGAGGAAGAGGTATTTGAAGCAACACTGCCCTACCAATCTGCGGCGGGCAATGACAAGGCCGCGCAGAGGAAGAAGTTTCAGGCTGCATGGAACAAGATGAAAGATCGGTCCATTGTGCGCACCACCACCACGGAAGACCGGTTTGAAATTTCACCCGTGTTGCGGCTCATTTTCACGGCAGAGGAAGTTGCGGCGGTGTCGGATAGTTTCGCATCGTTGCTGGATGATGACGATGATGACAGTGGGGAGACCGTAACTCATGAATAAAATCCCAGGTCAATTCCGCCTTTCATCAATTCAGGTGTACAACTGGGGCACATTCAGCGGCGTGCATACAGTTCCGGTGGCACGGGAAGGCTACCTGGTCACCGGTGCGTCCGGATCCGGCAAGTCCACGCTTATCGACGCCGTGTCTGCCGTCCTCGTTCCGCCCAGCACCATGCGTTTCAACGCAGCGGCTCAGGATCCCGGCACTAAATCGGGCCGTAACTTGATTACCTATTGCCGCGGTGCATGGCGTCGAGAGCATTCGGAGGACATTGACGAACTCACCCAGTCCTACCTGCGTACCGGCGCGACCTGGTCTGGGGTGGCGTTGACTTACGAGGACGGTGAAGGCGCGGCGGTGACCGCCCTGCGGTTGATGTTCCTCAGTGCGCATTGCCATCAACCCACCGATATTGTGAATCTGTTTGTGCTTGTACCCCGCGTTGCTGAATTGTGGGAATTTAATGACCTCGCAAAAGAAGGTCTTGACTTGCGTAAGGCCAAACAGCAGCACAAGGATGCGTTGGCTGTTCAACGCAGCCACTCCCCCTTTATGAACGTCTTCCGCAGGGAACTCGGGATCGCCGACCAAGCAGCGCTCACCCTGCTCCACCGCACACAATCAGCGAAGTCTTTGGGGGATCTGAATGCACTCATGCGAGACTTCATGCTTCCCGAACCACCGACCCTCAAAACGGCAGCTGATGCCGTGGAAAAGTTCACAGAACTCAACGCCGCCTACCAGGGGCTGCATACAGCGCGGATGCAAATTGAGGCACTGGAACCCATTCGCAGCGCTGACGAGGATATTGCACGCCTCACAGCAGAAACAACGCTCCGTGAGGAAGAACAAACCCATCTTGATGCATACGTCACCCACCATCGGCTCGCCTTGGAACGAACAAAATGGGAAAGAATAACTGGTGACATTGCCGTGCAGCAAGCCACCTTGGAGGATATTTCCACCCAGGCTGCGGATCTGAAAACCACCTATGATCAGCTCCAAGTGCAGATTCATGGGCATGAAAATATTGGGTTGCTTCAAGCCCAGCATGACCTCACTCAAGCCAAGCAACAGCTAGAAAGCATCCAATCTGCTCGGGAACTATTCGAAAAATCAACCAGGGTGGTTGGTGCTGTTGTTCCCAATACCAGTGAAGACTTCACTAATCTGCGCCTGCAGTTGCAGGAACTCACCACGGAACTGGTCCTCAAGGCATCAAAATACAGCGAACGCAGGCAGGCGCTGTATGGAGCATTAAACACCACGCAGGAAACGGTCACACGCCTGCAACAAGAGCTGGATTTCGTGCGTACCTACCGGTCCCCCATGGACCAGCGTTTGCTGGAGGCGCGGCGTCGAGTAGCGGAATTTGTGGGGATCGAGGAAAACGAGCTGCCTTTTGTGGCTGATTTGCTGACCATGCGCGACAGCGAAACCAATTGGCAGCCTGCGGCGGAACGCGTGCTTGGTGGCTTTGCCCGCACCCTTATTGTGCCGGAGGAATACTATGCCCGCGTCAGCGATGCCATTGATGCGATGAACCTAGGGGCAAGGCTGGTCTACATCCGGTTTACTTCTGATCTGGCGCGGCGTATCCCGTCTTCCTTTGCCACGGGTAGCTTAGGTTCTAAAATTGACGTCACACCAGGGCGGTTTTTTACCTGGCTGCAATCCGAGCTGTCCTCCCGCTTCGACTACGAGTGCGTGGACACGGTGGCCGAGTTGCGCAAAACACGCAGAGCGGTAACGCGAAACGGCCAGTTCAGAAATGATTTCCGCCACGAAAAAGACGACTGCACGCAGATCGACGACCGCTCCAGCTGGGTGCTCAGCACAAGTTACGATGACAAAATCGATTCCCTGCGTGAGCAGATTCGGATGGCAAAAGCCGAACTGGCTAAACGCTTCGCGGATTCCGAGGGATTCGAGGACTCCGTCAAAGAAGAGGCAACCCGCCACCACGCCTGTAACACCCTTCTTGCTGTGGAAACTTCGCGGCGATTGACACAACCGCAGCCGCACAGGCCGTCAGCCAGCGGCAAACCGTGGTGGATGAACTCACCGACAGCAACCCAGAATTGAAGACCCTCCAAGACCAGCGGGATCGTGTGGTGTTTGAGCAGGAGAAACTCAAACAGCAAGAAGATGAGGCGCGTGACGTGTTGGGTGGTTTGCGCAGGGAACTCCGCCAAGCCGAGGAGTTGATTGCCCAACTGGAGGAACGCCAAAAAATCAACAAAAGTGTTCCTGAGGAGGTCGTACAGCGCCTCAATGAGCTTGTTGGAACCTTCACTCGTAAAATTCGTGCCGATAACGTCGTGGACGTGCAGAAGAAGATGCTGGATGCGTTGAATTCCGCACAACAGGCGTTGGCCAGGCAACTCCACGAGCAGGAGCGGAAAACCGCACAAGTGATGCTTGAATTCCTGCAACAATGGCCGGAACGGCGAGGAGACCTGTTCCCTGAACAGGAGTATCGCGGGGATTTCATCGCGTTGCTGCATCGCCTTGAAAACGATGACCTCCCTGCATTCGAGGCGCGCTTCTTGGAGTTGTTGCGTTCCCAAACGCAAAACAACCTGAACCGTCTGCTCCTACAAATTCAGCGCGCCACTCAAGCTATTCGCGATGGTATCGAACCCATCAATGCGTCGCTGATGGCCGCCGAGTTCGAGCCGGATACTCACCTGCAGATTGAAGTTCGGGAATCTCAGCCCGCCGAGGCGCGTGAGTTTATGGCCAAGCTCAAAGAAGTGGTGGATGGTGTTCTAAATGACGAATCCACTCTGGCCAGTGAAGAGCGTTTTCTCAAGCTGCGGGCGGTGATCGAGATGTTGAAGATCACCGACGAAACCCCTGAACGCATTTACCGCCTGCGCTTGGACACCCGCAAGCATGTGACGTTCCTGGGAGTGGAACACAATGCCGACGGGACGCGTGGTGCTGTGTATGACTCCGCCCAAGGGCTCTCCGGCGGACAGGCACAGAAGCTGGTCTTCTTCTGCCTTGCCGCTGCCCTGCGATATCAACTCACTGGTGCTGGGCTGAGCACCAGTCGTGCGAAGAACTGCACGATTGAGCACGACGGCAAGCAGTTCTCCCGCTTTGGCACGGTCATCCTTGATGAGGCATTCGACCGCGCCGATTCACAGTTCACACGCCGCGGTATGGATGTGTTCAACGAATTTGGCTTCCACATGGTGCTGGCCACGCCGGAAAAAATGCTGCAAACCATTCAGGACTACATTGGAGGGGCTGCGGTGGTGCAGTGCTTTGATCGCAAGCACTCGACCCTAGCTCTTCTGGAGATTGAGGACGCCTAACTGGGAGCGCATTCTCTTGCACTATGTAGTTGAACAGCTATTAGGCTCGTTCAACCCCTAACTTCCAATATCCAGAGAAGAAGATCTTTTTCTTGTCCATACCCTGCTTGACCAACAGGCGACGCGCCGTCGTGGCAATAGAGGATTCCCCACAAAGCCACGCATAGGTCAGGGAATCAACGTCACACGGTAGTGACGCGAAAACGTCAGTGAGCGCGCTGGGCGCGGTGGCTGGGGCGGCGTCGATACGCGTGAATGAGGCGACATCAGGAAGGCCACCTGGTTCGAGCAGATCGTCGGAATGGCTGACGCAGATTACGTGGGTTGTGGAACGAGTATCGGCATCCATGTTGGCTAGGATTGCACGCAGGGCTGGCATGGCTGTGGGGTCAGCCACATACAGTTGGGGTCCCTGGTGTGGATAGTGGGAGGCACCGATGAACCGCACGCCGACGTCGCTACCGGGTTCGGCCGCAGCTGCCCAGATGGAACCAGGTCCGCTGTCACCGTGAGTGACAATGTCTATGTCAACTTCGGCGGTGTCGCGACGTAACTCTCGGATCGTGTACCAGCGTAAATACGGTCGGTTGTCTTCGGGTATCTCTTTCACGGCCGCACGAATGTTGGCAATGGTCGGATCGGGCATGGTGAGCTTTCCTTGGCGCGGCATCAACAATCCGACATACTCATCGGCTCCGGTTAATGTCACAGAGGCAAACTCCGGTGCTGTCAGGGTGAGGCGTCGCAGCTGTGGGGCCAGCTCCTGATTGCTGACGACGCGCGCACGTACCAGGTCGGTTTTCATATCGACGTCGGGCAAGTCCATGCGTGCGCTGGAAAGCTTACGCATACCCTTGACTGTGGCATGGTACAGCGTGTTTCGTACAGACATAAAGGCAAGCCTATCCTATTTTATGTATGTGGGGAGTGGTAATTCACCAAACGCGGCTGCCCGCGGTTGGTCACTGCGTACTAGGCTTGATATCTGTGGCTATCAGCAAGATTCTTCTTTACTACAAGTTCACGCCCATCGCTGATCCAACGGCCGTGATGCTGTGGCAACGCGCGCTGTGTGAATCACTGGGCCTCACCGGCCGAATCCTCATCTCTAAGCATGGGATCAATGGCACAGTTGGCGGCGACATTGCAGCCTGTAAACGCTATGCTCGTGTGACCAAAGAATATCCGGGCTTTAAAGGCATGGAATTTAAATGGTCCGAAGGGGGCGCGGACGACTTCCCACGACTGAGCGTGAAGGTTCGGGATGAAATCGTCGCATTCGGTGCCGCCGATGAACTGGAAGTTGATGCTCACGGCGTTGTTGGCGGTGGCGTTCACCTTAAACCGGAGGAAGTAAACAAGCTCGTCGAAGAACGCGGCGATGATGTTGTGTTTTTCGACGGGCGCAATGCCATGGAAGCCGAGATTGGGCGCTTCCGAGGTGCCATTGTCCCTGATGTAACCACCACGCACGACTTCATTCAGGAAATCGAATCAGGCAAATACGACGACCTGAAAGATAAACCGGTAATCACCTATTGCACTGGAGGTATCCGCTGCGAAATCCTCTCTGCCCTGATGAAAAACCGAGGCTTCAACGAGATCTATCAGATCGATGGCGGTATCGTCCGCTACGGCGAAAAATACGGCAACAAGGGTCTATGGGAAGGGTCGCTCTACGTTTTCGACCGCCGGATGCACATGGAATTTGGCACCGATGCGAAAGAACTTGGGCACTGTATTCACTGTGGAGCCCCCAGTAACAAATTCGAGCACTGTGGCAATGAGGACTGCCGGGAACTCCGTCTCATGTGCCCCGACTGCTATGACAACCCCGAAACTCGCTACTGCGGAGACCCCGAGTGTTTGGATATCATTCACGCTAACCTGCATGCAGAGTAAGCTGTGCCGCATGAGCATTATCAAAATAAACGCCCTCACCGTTCCTGAAGGGCAGGGCCTGAGCTGGAAAAACGCTTTGCTGCCCGCAAGCATGTGGTTGACGACGCCCCCGGCTTCAAAGGTTTCAAACTTCTCCGCCCCACTGCTGGCGAACAACGATACTTCGTTCTCACAGAATGGGAGGACGAAGAATCCTACGTGGCGTGGCGTGATGGTGATGCCCGTAAAGCCCACCAAGGTGACCCAGCGGAGAAGCCGGCACCAGTGGCCACCAAGGCTGAGCTGCTGGAATTTGAAGTCGTACTGGACTCGACGAGCTAGGCCACTTTCACCACACACGGCGTCAGGCACCGAGCAGCACTATGTCAGTACTATGCCGGTGCCTAGCGGTGACCAATAATGAGCATCGTGCCAAAGCTCGTCATCCACAGCAGCGTGAAGGGTACGAGCACCCACAATATTGCTAGCCAGGGACGCCATCGTCCGTAATGCGCCCACACACGGTACGTGATCCATGCATCCAGAAGTGTGCCACCCAGGGCCACCGCTCCAGGGATGGCCGGAAACAGCACCTCAAACATCCGCGAACAAATCCATGTGGACACACCCGCGTTGCATAGCGGCCCTCCCATAGTCCTGGAAATCATTGCAATGACAAAGGCAACCAAGAAAGTTATGGCTGGGACCGCCACAGCATAGGAAATCGCATTGTGGGTGGAAGTGCGGTTGCGCTCAAGGCGAAACAACGGATCAAACTCCGCATGTGGATCCATGCGTGATAGCGAGTCAGTGTTCTCGGGGTGACTATCGGCCATGGGTATATCTTCCCCCACCGTCGCCTTACAGTGCTACACGCGATGCCTGACCCCAGGGGTGCTGTGGCTGATGCTGAAAAAGAACCTCGTTCCTAAGCACATCTGATGTTTCCTAACTAGTACCAGTTTCTCCACTGGTACTAACTGAATCGTCCGAATCTGGTGGTCAATCCAGTCTGAGGGAACAAAAATATGTGTTCAAAGCCATTTTGAAGGGGAACAAAAGTACTGGTAGTGCCTAGGTTTTAATGCGGAAACGTTAAGCCACAGCAAAGGAAACCTCATGTCCGACTCTGCCTGATAGCATTTTTGCCAGCAGAAAGCGTGTGACTGTCGCCGAGCAAGTATTGTGGCAAAAAAGAATAAAGCCCCAGTGACATACATTTCCTTTAAGGCGAGATTGGTTTGGCCTTAAAGGCTGTAGTCCTGGGGTGTTGGACAAAGGAATGTTAGCTGCGCTTAGCCAGCATCCGTTCGGTGTAGGATTCGGCCAATTGCTCGATTATCGGGGCGATATCGGCTGCTATTTCCAGGTGCTCTGGCGGCAAGCTGCTCAACATATCTGCCAGGTGCTTCGTGCGCTCGTCACCGACGCGTTCTAGTTCCTTCTTTCCCAGTGGGGTGAGAGTCACACGAACGCCTCGGCGGTCTTCAGTGTCCCGAATGCGTTCGACCATGCCACGCTGCTCCAGTTGGTGGAGTGCGTTAGAGGCGGTGGGCATGCGGATGCCCTCCAGTCGTGCAATTTCACTGATGCGTGCAGCGCCCAGGTTATTCAGCCGGGTCATAATAGTTAGTTGCGGGCCGGTCAGATCGGACTGCTCTGCCATTCGGAAATACATCACATAAAGTTGAGTCAGAGCAGGACGGATCTGCGCGGCAACTGATTCAGGTGTAGCGGCGGTCATGGCCATTATCGTAGTCATATTTGGTTGATGGTAGAAACTAGGATCATAAATTGATTTAGGTGCCTTGACAGCTTTATGTCAATGTAAAATTGTAGACAATTCAATAATTCTCGGAAAAAGTCCCCCTTCGATGAAGATTCTTTCATGAAAGGTGCAGGCAGACGCGATTTCCGCAGCGAGTGTTAGTTTTCTGAACCGATTGCGAATGTGTGCGTTAGCTCACAATTTGCCTTGCAATGACGGCTGTGGCGACGAAAAACGGGGGTAGCTAATGGGGGTAGAAAATCCGGTCACTGTAACCGTGTGCACGCCTAAAGCATTCTTATAAAAACCTTAGTTATTCTAAGCTTTTTTCTTATTGCTAACAAAACTGTTTGTCGTGATATTTAGTTGTGGACAATAAACTCTTCCGCGTATATGCAGGTATCGGCACATCCGCGTTAATGGTCATGTAGTTGCGTGTGTGCATACATGCAGCTCATCTATGTCAAAGCTGTAGTTGATGCTTTCTTGGGCTGATTGTGATGAAGGGTGTGCTGGGCGTCGATAAGCGGTGCGTGTCCAACGGCAGTGGCGCGACACCGGGCGCGGCTACACTTGCGGAATGGTTGTTTATCGCGGCGAAGTGAGCCATAGGCTAGCCCGCAGACAGCTTCTTGCGCAGTGGCGGCAGGGTGCCATTACGCGTGACACGGTCTGCGACGCTGATTTTCTGCTGGTCACCGCAGCTAATTTTCATGGACAGCAGGTGGGGCGCCTTTGCCCTATCTGCGAAAGCCCGAAGCTGCGAGAAGTGCTGTGGGTGTTTGGGGATGAACTGGGTCGCATGTCAGGGACTGCTCGGAACGAAGACGAAATTGTGGCATTTGTCCAACGCGGTCTCACGTTTACTGTGCATACGGTTGAGGTGTGCCCCAAATGTCGCTGGAACCATATTCTGATGGCACGAGAGGCAGTGGGTGAGTCTGCATAGAGTGCTGCATAGTGTGCAACGCTTTCACGATGTTCATACGGGGGAACATTCGATGTTCATTTTTATAAATTTGAGACACAGTTGAGGCGATGAGGGTCGCTTTATTTCCCTGCTAACGGTATGATCATTGACCAGATGTGGGGTGCTCCTGCAGGGGCTGCAGCGCTGCCGAAGGGGCTTTGGTCGGGTAAAGGCTCTAAACTGTTGAGTAATGACCTAAGTAGTAATGCGCGGGTCATGGTGGGCTGTGATTGGCTGTCTGATTGGTTCTCCAACTGGCTGTCGCTGAATCGTGACGCCAGTGGTAGCATCGGCGGCCTTCCGCAGATTTCCCACTGCGAGAAGCGCAGGACTGTAGCTGCTGTAGAGCAGCTCGTTAGCTAATGGAGTGGAAAATTAGGTGACATCAGGAAAAGGCCCAGGAAAACGCACTGGTGCGGGTGGCGCACGCGGAGCACGCCCAGCGCGCACCGCCAGTGGCGCGCGCAAAGTGTCGCAGTCGCGGCCACGTCCAGGGACTAAGCCCAAGGCTAAGTCTAAGAAGCCCCCGAAGTCATCAGCGCGTAAGTGGATTAAGCGCTCCGTCATTGGGGTGATCATCCTCTTTGTGATTGCCCCAATTCTTGGTTTCATGACCGCGTACGTGTTGGTCGATGTTCCAGAACCGGATCAGCTGGTGAGCAAACAGGTCTCTAATATCTACGCCGCTGATGGCAGCACAGAGATTGCACGCATCGTGCCCCCTGAGGGGAACCGCGTTCAGGTCAATATTGACCAAATCCCGCCGTCGCTGCAGTCTGCGGTGGTTGCGGCGGAAGACCGTGAGTTTTACACCAACCGTGGTTTCTCCCTGTCTGGTTTCGCGCGTGCAGCGCTGGGCCAGCTGACCGGCGATTCCACGGCTGGTGGTGGCTCCACCATTACGCAGCAGTACGTGAAGAACGCCGTGGTCGGCGATGAGCGTTCGTACACACGTAAGTTGAAGGAGCTGGTGTTCTCCGCAAAGATGGCTAATGAATGGTCAAAGGAAGAGGTGTTGAGTGCCTACTTGAACACCATTTACTTTGGCCGTAACTCTTATGGCGTTGCTGCGGCTGCAAAGGCATACTTCAACAAGCCACTTGAGGAACTCACCCCTGCCGAGTCCGCCGTGCTGGCCGCATCGATTCAGAGGCCCAGCCAGCTTGACCCGTGGAACAACCGTGAGGAAGCGGAACAACGCTGGAACTACGTTCTTGACGGCATGGTGTCTACCGGCTCCATTTCGCAACAAGAACGCGCAACAATGACCTACCCAGAGGTTCAGGATCCGGCCCTGAACACCGCATACACCGAGGCGAACGGCCCGAACGGGTTGATCAAAAACCAAGTGATTGCAGAACTGGAAACTCTGGGTATTTCTGAGGATGATGTGCAGACTCGCGGTCTCCGGGTCACCACCTCTATCGACCCGACCGCTCAGGATGCTGCGGTTAAGTCGGTGGAGAACCTCATGCAGGGTGAGGGCGAGAAGTTGCGAACAGCAGTGGTGAGTGTTGATCCGAACAACGGCGAGGTGAAAGCCTACTATGGCGGCACTGACGCCAATGGCTGGGATTACGCTAACTCTGCACTGCAAACCGGTTCGACGTTCAAGGTCTTCGGCCTTGCAGCCGCGCTGCAGCAGGGTATTCCGCTTTCTGCCATGTATGACTCCTCCCCCCGTCACCACTGGCAACGTCACTGTGAGTAACGTCGGCGGTCAGGGCTGTGGCGTGTGTTCTATTCAAGAAGCGCTGAAATTGTCGCTCAACACCAGCTTTATCCGTTTGTCACGGGATTTGGAGCATGGACCACAGGATGTTGCTGATATGGCGCATGCGCTGGGTGTTGCGGAATCCCTGCCAGGTATTCCCCAGACACTGACGGAAAATGGCCAGCCGCCTTTCGACGGCATCATCCTTGGTCAATACCAATCCCGCCCCCTTGACATGGCTGTTGGCTTGGCCACCCTCGCCAACGAAGGCGTGTGGCACAAGCCCCACTTTGTGAACAAGGTGGAAACCTCCACTGGTCAGGTGCTATACGAACATGATGCTGGTGAAGGCGAACGCCGCGTCGATTCCGCTGTTGCCAACAACGTTATTGCAGCCATGCAGCCCATTGCTGCGTATTCCAATGGCCACGGCCTTGCGGGTGGCCGTGTGTCTGCGGCGAAGACGGGTACGACCCAGCTTGGGGATACTGGAACAAACAAGGACGCCTGGATGATCGGTGCTACCCCGCAATTGGCCACGGCCGTGTGGGTTGGTAATGACGACAACTCTGCGCTTTACAACGCCTCCGGCGGCAGCATGTACGGTTCTGGTCTGCCTGCAGATATTTGGAAGTCCACCATGGATAAGGCGTTGGTGAATGCCCCCAATGAGACCTTCCCACAGGCGAGTGGTTTGGGGTACAACACCTCCCCGTCCACCAACTACCCGCAGACTCCCCAGACGAGCCAGGCGCCAACCCCCCTCGACCCAGCAGTCCCCCTACCCGGACTCTAACAATCAGGGAAATCAGAACGGTGATATCGTGCTTGCCCCAGGCATTGTTATCCCAGGTGATTTGCTGAATCCACCGGACATGCCTGCACCAGTCGTTCCCAACAATCAGCAGTTCCAGCCGCAGCAGCAACAACAACAGCTACAGCAGCAACAGCAGCAACTCCAACAGCAGCTGCAGCCGTAAATGCCGCCGCGTATCGACGCCGTGCGCTACCCCGCCGCCGTCCGCGAGCTCACCGCTTGTATTGGTGGGCCGCGTGGGCGGTTTGCTGTGATCCGTGCGCGCAGCTGGTGGTCGCCGCCGCAGATGATTTTTACAACGACCCTTGTGTTTTTGGCCTGTGGCTTTCTCACTAAGGCGCAGTGCATTCAGGGGGTTGCCGGTAATGGTGGCGTTGTTCAGCTCAACTGGTCTGGGCATCGACAGTTTGTGTCGGCCTGCTACACCGACATTGTGCCGCTCTATGCTGGCGACGGTGGACTCTCTCACTACCTGAACGTGCCCGCATTATCCGCGTTGCTTCTGTGGGGGCTGAGCGCGTTGACGCACTCCTTCTACCCTGCCGTCTCGCATCTGCCGGGACCGCTGTTGCCAGAGTCGGGGTTGTTTTTCATCCTGACGGCTGCGCTTCTTGCAACCATGTGGGTGGTATGCGTGCGACTGGTCATGGATATTGTCGCAGGCATGGTTGGTGATGGCCGCCGTGAACAGGTCTGGGTGGCAGGCGTGATGATGGCCGCTTCTCCCCTCGTCGCGGTACATGCCTTCACCAACGTTGATACCCCGGCCATTGCGGCGTCGATAGGCATGATGTGGGCGCTACAGCACCGAAGATTGCGTCTCGCTGGAGTGCTGCTCGGCGTGGGGGTCGCGCTGAAACTGTGGCCTATCATTTTGCTGTTTCCGCTGCTGATTTTGGGGTTGCGGTGCCGCGAGCGCCTTCATGATTTTGTGGTGGTCGCGTCCAGCATGATCGTGACGTGGACGGTGGTGAATCTGCCATTCATTGTGATGATGCCGCAGGACTGGCTGCGATTCTACGATCTCATCAGCACGCGAACGGCGGAGTGGACCAGCATTTATGCAGTCATTGGCCGCATGCAATGGCTGTCGGGGTGGGACGGCTACTCATCGCCGCTGGTGCTCAACATCGTCAGCATTGCGCTTTTCCTCGGTGGTTGTCTACTGCTGGGCAAGCATGTGGTGTCTGCAGAAAGTATGCCGTCGATTGAATCCCTGAATTTCCTGGTCATGGGGTCTTTTTTGCTGGTGAATAAGGTGTGGAGTCCGCAGTATTCTCTATGGCTACTCCCCTACCTTGTGCTGGCCTATGCTGCCATTCCGCGTCCGCCATGGCGGTTGGTGTGGGTCTACGGCATTGTGGAGGTGCTGTTGTGGCTGATTGCCATGTGGCACATGCTGGGTGAGGATAATCTGGGAGTGCCACATGAGATGCTTGATGTGGTGGTCGTGATCCGATGGTTTCTTGTCGGTGTGATGATGGTTACGTACCCGAACGGACAGACACGTGGGGTACGTGGTGAAGAAAGGGCGACTGTTTCTCATGTCTAATGGTGCGATGATTGTGACGATGAGCAGCGTTTTCATTGGATTCCTGTGCTTTGGTGGCTCTTTTGCCGGTTTCGTGTACAAAAAATCACCCCGGCTAGTGTGGACGCTCTTCTGTACGGCAGTCTTTTTCATCACAGTCATCCCCGTGATCATTGCCGTATTCTGGGCAACCCTCTTTGTTTCCTGACGTGGATGTGGTGTATCTTTGTGAGGTTGCTGACGCAACGACCCTCCTGCCGTGCCCACGAGGGGCACGCCGAAACATGTACTAGACCATAGGAGGTGATGAGGTCCGTGCGTCAATACGAAATCATGATCATTCTTGATCCTAGCCAGGACGAACGCACTGTTGCCCCGTCCCTGGACAAGTTCCTTGAAGTTGTCCGTAACGAAAACGGCAAGGTGGAAAAAGTTGATATCTGGGGTAAGCGCCGGTTGGCCTACCCGATCAATAAGAAAGATGAGGGCATCTACGCTGTCATCGATCTGACATGCGAGTCTGCGACTGTGCAGGAGCTTGATCGTCTGCTGAACCTGAGCGATGATGTTCTGCGCACCAAAGTTCTGCGAGGCGACCGCTAATACGGGACACTGGTAGGTAGAACACCTGCCCCGGAAAGTGGACACCACAACATACACTGTTCACACCACGTCGTAGAAAGAGGTACACAGGTTATGGCACAGGGAGAAACATCAATCACGGTTGTTGGCAACTTGGTTGCTGACCCAGAGCTTCGCTTCACCCCCGCAGGTGCGGCGGTGGCGAACTTCCGTATTGCCTCAACCCCACGTCGTTTCAACCGGCAGACAAGCCAATGGGAAGACGGCGAGGCGATGTACCTTACCTGCAATGTGTGGCGTCAAGCAGCGGAAAACGTTGCTGAGTCCCTGTCAAAGGGCATGCGCGTCATTGTGCAGGGTCGACTGCGGCAGCGCTCCTACGAATCCCGTGAGGGTGAGCGCCGCAGCATTTTTGAAGTTGAGGTTGATGAGGTTGGCCCTTCCCTGAGTTTTGCTACCGCACAAGTCACCCGGGCATCCCGCGGTGGCGGCCAAGGTGGGTACGGAAACCAGGGCGGAGGACAGTCCATGGGTGGCCAAGGCCAGATGAACCAGGGCACCATGAACCAAGGCCAACAACAGCAACCCAACCACGGCGGCTTTGGTGGTGGAGGAAATACCGGTGGTTTTGGCGGCGGGAATCCGCAGCAGCAAGCACCGGATAATGATCCGTGGAACAGTGCACCAGCTTCTGGTGGGTTTGGTGGACCAGCAGACGACGAACCCCCGTTCTGATATTGAGATTTTTCACATACTTTATGCTACTGCCACGCTGGATGTAGCTGGATGTAGCAGCGTCGGGCGTTGCAGTGGGATGAACAACGAAAGGCAGGGATCATGAAGCTGATCCTCACCGCTGCCGTTGATAACCTCGGTGTCCCCGGCGACATTGTGGAGGTTAAGAACGGCTACGGACGTAACTACCTGCTTCCTCAGGGTTATGCCATCATCGCCAACCGTGGCGCTGAAAAGGAAGCAGAGAGCATTAGGCGTGCTCGTGAGGCTCGCGCGATTCGCGACCTTGATCACGCACGCGAAGTTAAAGAGCAGCTGGAGAACCTCACTGGCGTGTCCATCGCTGTCCGCACTTCTGACAAGGGCAAACTGTTCGGTTCTGTCACCGTAGAAGATATTGCAGCAGCTGTTAAGAAGGCTGGCGGCCCCAGCTTGGACAAGACCGCTATTGAGCTTCCTAAGCGCCACGTCAAGAACACTGGTTCTTACGCGGTTAACGTGAAACTGCATGGCGACATTGCAGCTACAGTGAACTTTGAGGTCGTTGCTGCTTAAGGTTTTAAGCATGTAACGGCGGCTTTGATAAGCCCAACGACAACAGCAGCCAGAAGCCGCTCCCTTGCCTAGTATCTAGACACCTGGGAGCGGCTTTTGCATCGCCACAGGTGTGCGATAGCTGTTCATGAAACCTAACAGGTTTATCCACAGTCTCATCAGTTGGGATAGTTGTGGGAAAAATGCTCCTGGCCTGCGTATAAGGAAACTCTTGCACAGTATCGGCGGGACAGTCCACACCTTTTCCACACGTTATCCACAAGCACCTGTGGAATATGGGGATAACCCCAGGTTTTGAGCGTAAAAGCACTGGTCATACGCATAGCAAACTGTGAAGGAAAGGCATCATGGACTCAGGTTTCGGAGTCTTTTTCAGAGTCACATTTCGACGATTCCAGCGACGTTGCTGCCACTAGTTTTGATGATGTGGTGCCCAGCGCACCCTCGCAACAGGCGTCGTTTGAGCGGCCGTCGACACGCGGAGATCGGGGAAGGTATGGCCAGCAGGGGGGACCTGCGGATCCTCCTGGACGTGACTTCGGCAGGCAGCCCCCGCATGATAATGAGGCGGAGCAGGGCGTGCTGGGGGCGATGCTGCTCAGCCCGAACACCATCACGGACATTATTGAGGAGCTCATTCCTGATGACTTTTATCGCCCCGCCCACCAGCTGATTTACCGGGCGATCCTAGACCTATTCAGCGACAATAAAGACGTTGATCCGGTGATTGTGGCGGGCCGGTTGGACCGTAACCACGACTTGGAACGCGTCGGTGGGGCACCGTACCTGCACACCCTTATCTCCTCCGTACCGACGGCCGCGAACGCCCGCTACTACGCCGAAATTGTTGCGGAGAAAGCAGTGCTCAGGAGGCTTGTCGACGCCGGGACGCGCGTTGTCCAGCTCGGGTACGAAGGCACTGAGGGGGCCGAGGTGGACGTAGTGGTGGACATGGCGCAGCAGGAAGTTTTTGCCATCGCTCAACGCAATGTCACTGAGGACTATGCGATCCTGGCGGATATTCTGCAGCCGACGATGGATGAGCTGGATGAACTGTCCACCCATGGCGGTTTGGCGCGGGGGATTCCGACCGGATTTATCGACCTGGATAATCTGACTAACGGCCTGCACGGTGGTCAGATGATCATTGTGGCTGCGCGCCCAGGTGTTGGTAAATCTACACTCGCGCTGGATTTTATGCGCTCGTGCTCAATTAAACACAACAAGGCATCGGTGATTTTCTCGCTGGAAATGTCAAAAAGCGAGATTGTCATGCGCCTGCTATCCGCTGAAACGGAGATCCGCTTGTCGGACATGCGTGCAGGTCGGATGAGTGATGAAGCGTGGGCGAAACTGGCCAACCGCGTGGGTCAAATCTCGGGAGGCTCCGTTGTTCATTGACGATTCCGCCAACCTCACCATGATGGAAATTCGCTCCAAAGCCCGCCGATTGAAGCAGAAGCATGACCTGCAGATGATCGTGGTGGACTACCTGCAGCTTATGAGTTCCGGCAAACGTGTGGAATCCCGTCAGCAGGAAGTGTCTGAATTTTCCCGCCAGCTGAAGCTACTGGCTAAAGAGCTGGATGTTCCGCTGGTTGCTATTTCCCAGCTGAACCGTGGTCCCGAGTCGCGTACAGATAAGCGGCCACAGCTTGCTGACCTGCGTGAATCTGGCTCGCTGGAGCAGGATGCGGACATGGTTATGCTGCTTTATCGGCCAGATTCACAGGATAAAGATGACGAACGCGCAGGTGAGGCTGACATTATCCTGGCCAAGCACCGCGGTGGTCCGATCGATACGGTGCAGGTGGCGCATCAACTGCACTACTCCAAGTTTGTGGATATGGCTCGTGGGTGATGCATAATTCATGTATAATATGAAGAACCTATGGAAATTCTACTTATCATAACCCTTATGTTGTTTGCCACGGTGGTCATTGTGGCCATCAGTGACCGCTTTGGATTGCCGTGGCCTGTTTTGATCACGCTGGTTGCAGCATCTGCGTTCTTCTTCCCATCGCTGCCACTGCTGCACATACCAGCCGAGATGATGCTCCCGATTTTCCTTCCACCACTGTTGTGGGCACTGGCACGCCGTACAAGTTGGGCCGCGATCCGTTTGCAATGGATGACCGTGGTCAGCTTATCCGTGTTGCTGGTATTGGCTAGCGCTGTTGCTGCGGCCGGTGTCGCCCTGTGGATGCTGCCACCTATCGGCATCGCCGGGGCACTTGTCCTCGGGGCTGCTGTTGCGCCGCCCGACCCTGTTGCGGTGGATGCTGTCGCCGAACCGGCCGGGGTTCCGCGTCGGCTCACTGGCACCCTGCAAATTGAGGGCCTGTTTAACGACGCCGCGTCAATCGTGGTGTTCCACCTCGCGCTGGCAGCATTGACGGCAGGGGAGAAGCTGTCGTTGGTGGGGGGCATCTCCGCTTTCCTCTATTCTTCGATCATGGCGGTGGGTGTGGGCTGGCTCATCGGCTACGGCTCCGCCAAGCTCATCGACTGGATGAACAGTACGGTTGCACGTAATGCGTTTACCTGGGTTATTCCTTTTGCCACCTATGTTCTTGCGGAAGAGATCCACGCCTCCGGGGTGATTGCCATTGTCATCGCTGCCGTGGAATTGAACTCCCGGGTGAAAGTCGGTGCGGAAGACCGCCTGACGGGTCATGCGTTCTGGAGACCGTGGAAATGCTGTTTACTGGTGTTGCCTTCGGTCTGATCGGTCTATCAGTGCGCGATGCGGTTGAAGAAGTCGGAGCGGAACTGGTACACGCGGTAGTGTTGGGCGTGGTGATCTCCGCCGTGCTCATCGCAGTTCGCTTCGGGTGGATGTGGGTGTTTTGCCAGATCAACGTGCGCAAGGGGAATCGTGGTCTTGCCCCACTGCGGTTGCAGGAAGTGTTGCTTCTGACGTGGGCAGGTATGCGCGGATTGGTGACGCTGGCATTGGTGTTGTCTATTCCAAGTGATAGCTTCCCCATGCACCACCAACTTGCGGTGGTTGCGCTGGTTGTGTTGCTGTTGACCATGGTAATTCCAGGGCTGACCCTGCCATGGTTGATGCGCAAACTGGACCTGGATAAAGGCCCAGACGCGCAAGGCGACCACGCGCGTGAACAGTTGCGTAAACGTGCCTACGACAAGGCCATGGATGTCATCGCTGAACACGACGATGAGATACCGGCCGACATGATTGAGGGTATGCGTGTGTGGTTTGCCGAGCAGCAACATATCGGTGATCATGGCACGAGCGCGGCTGAACATCGCCATGAAACCATCGTGGAGTTCAGGAAACAGATGAGTGCTGTGCGCATTCAAGCACTGGAGGCTGCCCAGAATGAGCTTCTGCAAGCCCGCCGTGAGCCAGGAGTTGACCCGGCAGTAGTGGACGAGGTGCTCCACAGCGTTGACCAAATGATTGTGGCGGCTAACCGCCACTAGCATCCTAGTTAGAACAACGAACGGAAGCGGCGCAGACGCAGGGAATTAGTCACCACGAACACCGAGGATAGGCCATCGCTGCGCCAGCAAGCATGGGATTCAGTAGGCCCAAGGCGGCCACTGGGATGAGGATAACGTTGTAGGCGAATGCCCAGAATAGGTTGCCCTTGATAGTGCGCAGTGTGGCTCGGGAGAGTCGGATCGCGTCGGCGGTGGATCGCAGGTCGTTGTTCATGATGGTGATGTCGCTGGCCTCAATGGCTACATCGGTCCCAGCGCCCATGGCCAGACCAAGGTTAGCCGCTGCGAGGGCTGCGGCATCATTAATGCCATCGCCGACCATGGCCACACGCTTGCCCTGCTCTTGCAGCATTGTAATGGTTCCTACTTTGTCCTGGGGGAGGACACCCGCGAACACGTGATCGGTGTTGATGCCCACCTGTTCGGCAACATGCACGGCTGCACCATGACTATCGCCAGTGAGCAGCATGGGTTCGATGCCAAGTTCTTTGAATGTTGCGACAGCAGCGGCCGAGGTGGGTTTCACCTCATCGTGAACCGTGATGATGCCGCGTGGAACACCATCAACGTCAACCATGACTGGTGTTGCACCGTGGGAGCGTGCGGTGGTCACGGCGTCGGCAAGCGCAGACAGGGCTGGCTGATCGTCGAGCCCAGATGGAGTGCGTACCGTCACGGACACATCGCCTTCCTGCATACTGACCCGTGCAGACACCCCGGACCCGGCATCAGCGCGGAAATCGTGAGCAGGAAGCATGGGAGAGGAGCTTGCGGCAACGATAGCTTGGCCGATGGGGTGCTCGCTGCCGTTTTCTACTGAGGCTGCGAGGCGCAGTATCTCGTTGGTATCGACACCGTCGAGCCCCACCACGTTGGTGACGGTCATAATGCCTGTGGTGACGGTGCCTGTTTTATCAAGAACAATTGTGTCCACTTGCTGCGTTGCTTCCAGGACTTCGGGGCCTTTGATCAGCATGCCGAGCTGGGCGCCGCGTCCCGTACCTACAAGAAGTGCGGTGGGTGTGGCGAGACCCAGTGCACAGGGGCACGCAATGATGGTAACGGCGACGGCAGCGGAAAATGCGTGAGCAAGTCCGTGGCCTGCAATGATGTGCCATCCGAGGGTGAGAAGCGCTGCGAGAATGACCAGCGGCACGAAGACTTGGGAAATGCGGTCAACAAGCCGCTGGACGGGAGCTTTGCGGGATTGTGCGTCGCTGACCAGCCGGGCGATGCCCGCGAGCGTGGTGTCTTGGCCAACCCGCTGTGCCTCAATGATCAGGCGACCAGAAGCGTTCATGGTGGCCCCAGTCACGATACTGCCTGGGGAAACATCCACAGGCAGAGACTCGCCAGTCAGCATGGACTCATCAACGGCTGAGGTTCCCGACACCACCACACCATCTGTTGCGATGCGTTCTCCTGGTCGAACCACGAATTGCTCGCCAACCTGTAGCTGCTCAATCGGGATGCGGACTTCCTGGGAGTCTCGCAGAACTGCTACGTCTTTTGCGCCCAGGTTGAGAAGTTCCTGCAACGCCTGCGAGGAACGTCCCTTCGCGCGGGCCTCAAACCAGCGTCCCAGCAGCAAGAAGACGATAACCATGGCGGAGGTGTCCAGGTAAATGTCATGCAAACCACCGCCGCCATGTGACAACAGGCTAAACGACATTCGCATTCCCGGCTCGCCCGCTCCGCCCAGAACAGGGCGATCAGCGACCATAAGAAAGCGGCCGTTGTACCAAGGGAAATCAGCGTGTCCATAGTAAACGCGCCGTGCCGCAGGTTCTTCCACGCCGCTCGGTGGAACGGCAACCCACCCCATACGTACACCGGTGCCGCGAGGGTGAGGCTGGCCCATTGCCAGTAAGTGAACTGCGCAGCAGGAATCATGGACATCAGCATCACGGGGATGCCCAGCACCGCTGACACCAGCACGCGTTGCTTCAATTGTTCCTGTTCCTGCAGCCGAACATCGCTTATCGACGTCCCCTGCGCCTGCTCGCCAGTAGTAGCCTCGCTGTTGCTATTGTCGGCCTGCGGATCGGCTTTGACGAAACCCTTATAACCTGCGGCCTCGATCGTGGCGACGAGGTCATCAGTGGTCAGTTCCGCAGCGTCGTACAGCACGGAGGCGGTTTCCGTCGCGAAGTTCACCTGAGCCTCCACCCCTTCCATTTTGTTCAGCTTGCGTTCCACGCGCGCTGAACATGAGGTGCAGGTCATGCCCAAAACTTCAAGATCAACGTGAGTTTGGGCTTGGGTTGTTGTCATGGTTGTTCCTTACAGCTATAGCGTTATGGAGTGTGGGTCCTCCTTAGGCTTCAACGCACGAGAGTGTATCCAGCTTCCCGGATGGCTGCATCAACGGCATCATCGGTGAAGCCGGTGCCATCAACAGCCACAGAACCGGATTCAAGGTCAACGGTGACGGATTCCACACCAGGAATGGCGGAGATTTCTTCTTTGACAGACGCTGCGCAGTGCTCGCAGGTCATGCCTGAAACTGTGTAGGTTGTGCTACTCATGGGATTCCTTTCAAAAGGTGAATATGAATGTTGGGTAACCCTTTTATACACCCCGCATCGACGTGAAGTAGCACATGGTGGTGGTCGTTAAGCTGATGCTGTCTGTAGGGTGGTGGAATACTTTTGCTGTTGGTGCTGTTGTGCCAGACAAGAGTGATTTTTACTACAGTCAAGCAAGGAGCGACATGGCCACTATTGATCTGAACGAAACAAACATCCAAGACACCATCAGCAAAGATGGGACAGTCATTATCGATTTTTGGGCGCCCTGGTGCGGTCCGTGCCGTGGTTTTGCTCCCATTTTTGAGAAGTCCTCTGAAGCTCATCCGGATGTTGTGTTCGGCAAGGTGAACACTGAAGACGAGCAGGGAATCGCGGGCGTTTTTGAAATTCAGTCCATTCCTACGCTTGTGGTGTTCCGCGACGGAATCCCGCTCTACCGACACAGCGGTGCTCTTCAACCGCAGGATCTGGAAACCCTGCTCAGCCAGGTCGCCGCACTGGATATGGATGAGGTGCGGCAGAAAGTCGCTGAGGCTACTGGCAATGCAGAAGAGTCTGAATAAGAAAAGAAGCACTTCAGACGAAAAATAAAATTAGCTTAAAACGCCCACGAGTATCTTTCCGAAAGAAGCCTCTGTGGGCGTTTTTATATACAGTAGGAGACAACAAGCGTAACTAGATTTCTGAAAGGCACATCGTCATGGCAAACCCCTTCAGCAAAGGCTGGAAATACTTAGCTGCCTCCCTCGATCGCGCGATTGATGAAAACGCTGATCCGAAAGTGCAGATTCAGCAAGCCATTGACGCGGCGAAAAGCCAGCACCAGGCCATACTCGATCAGGCGGCGGCCGTTCTAGGTAATAAGCGCCAATTGGAAATGAAACTAAATAAGTTGGTGAAGGATCAGACTGCAGCTCAGGAAAAAGCACGTGCTGCCATTGTTGCTGCCGATGAGGCTGCCGCTGCAGGTGACACTGACCGCGCCGCCGACCTTAATGGGGTGGCAGAGGTTTTGGCTACCCAACTGGTGACTGTCGAACAGCAACTTGAAGACACCAAGGCGCTATACGCCCAGGCAGAAACCGCTGCAGAACAAGCCAAAAAGCAGGTTAAAGAGTCCGAGGCTCGCCTGCATGATCAGATGAGCCAAATCAATGAACTGGCTGCTCAAGCTGATCAGGCTGCGCTGCAAGAAACTACCGTTAAGGCAATGGATTCTATTGGGCAGTTCTCAAAGGACGATTCAGTGCCCACACTAGATGCGGTGCGTGAAAAGATTGAGCGCCGCTACGCTAACGCGCTCGGTGCCCAGGAACTCACGGAACAGAACATTAGTGGGCGAATGGCGGAAATTTCTCAAAGCGGGCAAGATACTCTTGCCGCTGCGCGTCTTGCTGAAATACGTGCTGAACTCGGTAGTGCACAAACCGAGGAGAAGCCTAAGGAACTGGAAGCATCTACTGAGGATGAGGTTGTTGAAGAAGACACTGCAACCGCCGACTCAACCACCGAGGTTGATGCAGATGATGTGGAAACGGTGGTTGAGGAAGAGGGTACTGAAGACGGCATCGTGGAGGCTGACGTTGAGGACGGCGACGTCGACAAGCCACAGGAGCAGGATGAAGAAGAAGCCGCCACTGAAGCCCCAGCCTCATCTGACAAGGCTGATAGTTAGTTTCCTCGCTTGTTGAGGTTGATTAGCACCCCACGGATGCCGGAGTGAAAACCGTCACGCAGACTGACACGCTGGGCGTCCGTGAGGGTGTACTCGTGCAGGGTTTCGCACGCAAACTGCAGGAGCGGGCGGTCCACCTCAGGGGGCAAGCCGCCACCCGATAGCAGATGAGCCTGGTCGCGTTGTTCATTGGTAGCGGCATTCTCATACCACCATGATGCGTATTGTTGTCCCACATCAAAGGGGGTTTGAAAGCCTGCCGACGCCCATACCTCGTTGGGAAGCGGAACGTACCGCGAACGAAGCTTGCGCCGCGGTGCCATCATTGATGGATTAGGCGCGGGTCGTGCACTGTTGGACGTAGATTGAGCTGGCTGTTCAGCTGGAGTTTTTGCCACTTCGCCGGGAGTGGGAATGGTTTTGCCATTAGGCAGTTTTCCAGACGTATCCGCAGGTTTGTCGGTGCTTCCTTGAGCACCTTGAACGTCATGCGTCGTGGTCGGAGAGTTGCCTGCGGTGCTATCAGCGGCTTTGTTGGCAGGAAGCGCCTGCTCGGATTGTTGCGAGCTGACGCTATCACTGTCCTTGGCGTCACTCGGAGGTGTCGGCACGGACACCTCCACTGCGGTAATGGTGGCGCTTTCTTGGATGTACGTTTCCTCCATGTCCAGTGGCGTGGAGTTATCGTCGTCGCACATGTCATCATTGTCTTGCTTGTTGCGCACAGACGGAGGTAATGGACCTTCGAGGACTTCAAGCTGCATGGAGTCGGAGAAGTCTTCACGAGGATCAAGAATCGTTGTGGTGTCGCACGCGTGACGGAGTGCAGAGGACATGGAATCCCAGCCGAAACCGTACAAATGCACTCTTATCCCAGCGTTAGTCGCTTCCTGTACTCCTGGAATCATGTCAGCATCGCCTGACACAAGAACAATGTCCGAACAGTGGCCGCGCACGCTGGCCAGCACCATGTCAGCCACAAGACGCGTATCGACGGCCTTCTGGGTGCGGCGTTCCCCCCCACTCAATGAGTTGTCCAGCACGTAACTGGACCCCGTCGCATGTGCGTAACGCGCGTTGATAGCGATGTGGACCTGATTCTGGAATTCCGTCGTACCACAACTGTCGGTGTACTGGCTGGTCAAGTTGGGTCTGGATCATGTTGCCTAAGACTGCAACTACCTCAGGTAGATCAATTTCTAACTGTGCGCGGGCACCAATCTCCCAGGAGTTATAAAAGCTCGCGAGCAAATAAGACGTGTCCACGAATACAAGTGTGCGTTCAAGCATGGCTCCTAATTTCCGTTCATCAGCTAAGGCATCTAAATAAGTTGTAACTTCCAGCATGCCTTAAAAGTGGGTGCAGCGTCGAAGCGACATCAATTTTTGGGGTGATGAACAGGGGATATGCATGAGGGCTTGACAGAGGATGTGGTGTCGATACGCAATCTTCGTGTTGTTACCTATGTGATGGAAGGGGCTGGGGTTGCTTCGTTGGGTTGTTGAGTGTGGTGTTGTGGTTGGTGCTGTTCATCGCACCACACACCCACCGTGAAACCACCCTGCACGACATTCTGTATGACACCAACCCACCACCACAACCGCTAGCAAAAAC